>JACCDV010559494.1_pt1 | contig 54614 bp, 42 predicted proteins | sample 7446131 | NCBI WGS metagenome assembly JACCDV01 (sample SAMN15323448, study PRJNA562643) | freshwater metagenome | isolation source: river surface water | place: USA:Blue River Watershed | collected 2017-08-17
CACCTACCGCGTGCTAACTGCCGTGGACTCGGCCCTGATGGTGATCGACGCGGCCAACGGTGTGGAAGCACAAACCCGCCGCCTGATCGAGGTCTGCCGTCAGCGCGACACGCCCATCATCACCTTTGTGAACAAGATGGACCGCGAAGTGCGCGACCCGCTGGACATCCTGGATGAAGTCGAGCGTGAACTGGGCATGCCCTGTGTGCCCATGACTTGGCCTGTCGGCCAGGGCAAAAGCTTTGGCGGCATCGTCAATCTGCGTACGCAGGCGATGACGGTGTTCGAGTCGGGCAGCGAGCGCCGCCCGCAGGACTTTGAAACCATCCCCCTGAGCGAGCAGGCCCAACTGGCCGAGCGCTTTGGCCACGAATGGCAAACCGCCATGGACAGCATGGAACTGGCCACCGGCGCATCCCCCGCGTTCGATGCCGAAGCCTTTCTGGCAGGCAAGCAAACGCCGGTGTTCTTCGGCTCGGGTGTCAACAACTTCGGTGTGATGGAAGTGCTCGACGCCCTGGTCGACCTGGCCCCCGCGCCCAAGCCCCGCACCAGCAACCTGCTGGTCAACAAACAGCCCGTGGTCAAGGAAATACAGCCCGAAGACAGCGCGTTCTCGGGTGTGGTCTTCAAGGTGCAGGCCAATATGGACGCCAACCACCGCGACCGCATCGCCTTTGTGCGCATGGCCTCGGGCAAATACACCCCTGGCATGAAGCTCAAGGTGCAACGCACCGGCAAAGAACTGCGCCCGACGAGTGTGGTAACCTTCATGAGCCAGCGTCGCGAAGCCGTGGAAGAGGCCTTTGCGGGCGACATCATCGGCTTCACCACCCATGGCGGTGTGCAGCTGGGCGACACCATCACCGATGGCGCGAACCTGCAATTCACCGGCCTGCCCTTCTTCGCACCTGAACTCTTCATGACCGTGATCCTGAAGAACCCGCTGCGCACCAAGCAGCTGCAAACCGGTCTGGACCAGCTGGGCGAAGAAGGCGCGATCCAGGTCTTCAAACCCGAAATCGGCGGCCCCATGCTGCTGGGCGCGGTGGGCCAGCTGCAGTTTGAAGTCGTGCAGCACCGCCTCAAGGCCGAATACGACTGCGATGTGCGTCTCGAAGGCTGCCAGTACACCGGCGCGCGCTGGATCACCGCGGACACCCCGGCCGAGCTGCGCGAGTTCACCAACGCCTACCCGCAGCGCCTGGCGCTCGACGCCGCAGGCACGCTGGCCTACCTGTGTACCAGCCCGTACGACGTGCGACTGGCGCAAGAACGCTTCCCCAAGATCCACTTTCACCCGCTGCGCGAGCATGCGGGTCTGGCGCTGGGATCGGCCCACTGATCCCATGCATCCTCTGGTCAACTGGCGTCCAGGCAAGATCGTCGGCGTTTTCACCGACATCGACGACACGCTGACAACCGAAGGCGCCATCACGCCCGATGCGCTGCAGGCCCTGGCCGACCTCAAGGCCGCAGGCCTGCACGTGGTGCCCATCACCGGGCGACCCGTGGGCTGGAGCGAACCTTTTGCACAACAGTGGCCGGTCGATGCCATCGTGGCAGAAAATGGTTCGGTGGCACTGGTGCACCAGAACGGTCAGCCCCTGCGCAAGCTCTACCAGCAGGACTCCGCCACACGCGAGCTCCATTTCGCTCGCATGCAGCAGGTTCTGGCAAGAATCGAACGCGAAGTGGATGGTGCCCGCAGATCACAGGACAGCGCTGGGCGCGAGACCGACATCGCCATCGACCACAGCGAATTCACGCACCTGTCACAAGCAGGCATCGATGCCGTGGTGCAGCTCATGCAGTTCGAAGGCATGACCGCCACCGTCAGCAGCATCCACATCAACGGCTGGTATGGCCAGCACGACAAGCTGTCTGGCGCGCGCTGGATCGTGCGCGAACTGTGGGGTCGCGATCTGGATGCCGAAATGGACCAATGGGTTTATGTGGGGGACTCGACCAACGATCAGGTGATGTTTCGTCACTTCAGGCACAGCGTGGGGGTGGCCAACATCCGACGCTTTGAATCGCAGCTCAAGTATCCCCCTGGCTACATCACACAGGCAGAACGCGGCGCGGGTTTTGCCGAACTCGTCAACCACTTGCTCAAGAAACAAAAAAGCCCTTGAACACTGCGCTCAAGGGCTTTTCCAAATCAAAAGAGTGAGGGTCAGGGCTCGAAAGCGGAGGCCACCTCGGCAATGGCTTGATCCGGTTCCATGCCGGACAAGGCATACAGGCGCAAACGCGACACCAGCGCCACGTAGCGGGCCTGCATCAAATCGCGTGACACCGTCGCCAGTTGCTGCTCGGCATTGAGCACATCGAGCGTTGTGCGCGCACCCGCCTGCCTGGATCGCTGCGTCGACAACAGCAATTGCTCTGCAGATCGGACCGCCTGCTCCAGGGCCTTGACCTTGAGCTCCCCCTCCGTCATGCCGCGGTACTCCTTGTGCACCCTCAAGCCCAGGTCACGGCGCGTGGCCTCCAGGGCTTCATCGGCGCGCGTCTTTTCAGCCACCGCTTGCCTGACTTGCGAACTGACATACCCGCCCTGATACAGCGGGACCACCAGCTGCACCCCGATTGCCGAATTGACGAAGCGCGAGTTCAGGCGTGTCACGTTCTCATTGCCACTGTCAGACCATTGCAGCACACCGTCCAGCGTCGGCGCGTGCCCGGACTGGGCTTTGGCGATCTCTTTATCGGCGGCATCCCTGCGGGCAAGCAAAGAACGGATTTCAGGGCTCCTGTCGAGTGCAAGGGTCACCCACTCGTCGAGTGAAGTCAGATTTCTGGGCAGCTTGGACATGCGCTCAATGTCCAGCAAGGACAAGCGGCTCACCTGCTCGTTGATCAGGATTTCAAGCTGTCTGCGGGTGTAGTCCACATTCTGCTTGGCTTCAAGTTCCGAAGCGACGGCCATGTCCAGGCGAGCCTGGGCATCGTCAATGTCTGTACGGGTGCCAGAGCCGGCGGCCAGAGCCTTGCGCGCTGCATCCACCATGGCGGTGTACTGCTGTTTCTGGCTTTGCACCAGACGCAGCTGGTCCCGGGTCAGCAAGGCTTCCATGTAAGCACCACCGACACGCACCACCAACTCCTGAAGATTGCGCTGGTGTGTGGCCTGTGCGTCCAGGACCAGGTCTTTCGCCTGTTCATATTGGAAGTAACGCTGCAAGTTGAACAAGGGCTGGCGAAGCGTGACCGCATTACCAAAGCTGGTGTACTTGCTGTTGGTTGTGGTCTCTTGCCCGAGAAAATTCGGTGCCGTCGTGTCCAGGTCATTGCGGTTACGGCTCATGCTGGCCTGCACCTGGGGCAAAAGCTGCGACCGTGCCTGCGGCAGGCGCTCCAGGCCAGACTCCAGCGCGGCACGCGAGGCCCGGATCGTCGCATCCTGCTCCAGTGCCTTCTGGAAAACCTCTTGCAGATTCATGGCCGAGGCCGCATGGCCAAGCATGGCCAGGGCCAGGGTGAGGGCGCTCTTGCGGAAGTGGAATCGCATCACTCCTCCTTCATCGAGCTGGCCAGACGTTTGACCAGCGGATAGAGCAAGTACTTGAGCAACGATCGCTCACCGGTTTTGATCACCACCTCGGCTGGCATGCCCGGCTGCATTTGACGATGTGCCAGAGACTTCATCCCTTCCGGGGTGACTTCCAGTCGTGCCAGGAAATAACTGATTTGCGGATTCTGCGGGTCCGTCAGCAAGTCACCTGAAACCGACAGCACCTTGCCCTGCACCACCAGCTGGGGCGAATGCGCGAACGTGTTGAAACGGATATCGGCCGACAGGCCCGCATGGACCTTGTCAATCAGGTGCGGCGCCACACGGGTTTCCAGCAACAAGGCCTGCTCGTCAGGCACTACATCCATCAGCTTCTGGCCGGGTTGAACCACGGCGCCCACCGTCTGTACCGTCAGGCCCACCACCTGACCGGCAGAAGGCGAACGAATTTCCACACGCTGCAAATTGGCCTTTTCAGCCACAAACTTTTCAGCATCTGCCTGCACCTCCCGGGCCACATCGGCCAACTGGGACTCGACTTCCTTGCGGTATTCGGCCTTGCGCGACTGAGCGCGCTGGGTCAATTCAGCAATCGAGCGTTCAGCACGCGTCGCATTGCCGGTCAGGTCGGCAATCGAGGCCTGAATGTCGGCAGACATGCGCTCGAGCTCAAGCTGCCGGTTACGTGGGGCATAGCCATCCTTGACCAGCTCGCGTGTATTGGCCAGCTCTTCCTTGAGCAAGGCCAGCTGCTGCTGTCGCTGCGCCAGCATCAGTCGCGCCGCATCACGTTGCGCCTTGACACCCTCCATGGCTTCCTGCAAACCCTGCAGATCAGACTGCAAGCCCGCACGGCGCGTCTCGAACAACTGCTTCTGGTTGTTCACCTGCTGCGCGACATAGGTGTCGGCAGCGGCCGCCTCCACCACGTCTTTCTCGAAAACCAACTTGCTCGAACCTGTTTGTTCGGCCCGCAAACGGCTTTGCATGGCACTGAGGCCCAAGTAACGCTGGCGAATCGACTCGTAGTTGGCGCGTGTCACGGCTTCGTCCAAGCGCAGCAGGACCTGGCCTTCCTTGACCTGCTCGCCTTCACGCACCAGCACCTCCTTGACAATGCCACCCATCAGGTGCTGCACCGTCTTGCGCTTGGTGTCGATGGTCACCATGCCGGGTGTGGGCACACCTTCGTCCAGTGGCGCCAGAGCGGCCCAAAGCAAAAAGCCCCCAAAGCCAATGCCCAAAGCCCACAGCGCTTTGCGGGCGATGCTCGACGTATCGGCAGACACGCGCAAAGCCTCTTCATCGCCCAGGTGCTTGACCTTGGCGTCTTCAATCGCTGGCACCGCCTGCAAAGACAATTTCTGATTCGACATCTTGCAACCTCAATTCAATAAACAGTGTTTCCCGTCTGAGCTCAGACGGCAGGCAGCGCCCCATCGGTGGCACTCGGCTCCTTCAGTTTCTGCAAAGCAGCCAGCACGCCATCGCGCGGACCACTGGCCACCAAACGGCCGTCCTGCAAAATCACCAAACGATCGGCCACCTGGATCACGCCAGGACGATGGCTGATCAGCACCACCGTCTTGCCCTGTTGGCGCAAGCGCTGAACCGACTGCATCAAGGCGGCTTCGCCCTCGTCGTCCAGGTTGGCGTTCGGCTCGTCCAGCAACACCAGCATCGGTTGGCCATACAGGGCCCGCGCCAGGCCTATGCGCTGACGTTGGCCGCCAGACAGAAACGAACCGCCCTGACCGACCCGCGTGTCATAGCCATTGGCAAAACGCAGGATCATCTGGTGCAGGCCTGCCGCCTGGGCGGCTTCGATCACCTTTTCTGAATCCACTTCGCCAATCCTGGCAATGTTCTCCGCGATCGTGCCGTCAAACAATTCAATGTCCTGCGGCAGATAACCCAGGTGCACCCCCAGACTCTCACGCGTCCACTGCCCGATCGCTTGGTCATCCAGCAGGATTTGTCCTTCGTGCCCGGGCCAGATGCCCAACATGGCGCGCGCCAGCGTGGACTTGCCGGACCCCGAGGGACCCAGAACCACGGTCACCGTACCAGGCAAGGCTTCGAAACTGACGTCATCCAGCACCGGTTTATCGCGGCCTGACACACGCACAGTCAGGTTCTGCACCTTGAGTTGGCCCAGTGGCGCCTGGGTCATGGTCTTCTCACGCCCGGCATGCTCGAACGAGAGCAGATCGCGCAAGCGCTCGAACGCCTCTTTGCTCGACAAAAACTGCGGCCAGGTGGCCACCAGCAAGTCGATGGGTGCCAGCGCGCGGGTCATCATCACGTTGGCGGCAATCATGGCGCCCGGGCTGATTTCGCCGCGGATCACCAGCCACGCGCCAACGCCCAGGCTCATGGACTGCTGCACATAGCGCACGAACTTGCTCACTGCAGCCACTTTGCCGTTTTGCTGCTGAGCCTGGCCCGAAAGCAAAAGGGCCTTGTGCTGCCTGGATTTCCAGCGCTCAAACAAGCTGCCCAACATGCCCATGGCACTGAGCACCTCCACATTGCGCAGCTTGCTTTGCAGAAAATTCTGCGCCTGTGTTTGCGCCTGGCTCGCCTCAGACTGCGCCTGCTTGCTCACACGATGCCCCAAGAGCGCAATACCGCCTTGAACCAGTGCGAACAAAATGGCCACCACCCCCAGCCAGGGATGCAGCAAAAACAGCACCCCCAGGTAAATGGGAATCCAGGGCATGTCAAAGAAAGCGAACACCCCGTTGCCAGTCATGAACTGGCGCAACACCGTCAAATCGGTAAAGGCACGGGCGGGTGCCGTATCGGCCGGGTTCAGGTAAGACAGAAAGCTCGACTTGAACACCCGTTGACTCAGGGCCTGGTCCAGCCGCACACCCGTACGCACCAGCAATATCGAGCGCGCCCACTCGGCAAACGCCATCACGCCAAACAAAAATACCGTCAGCAAAGACACCACCACCAGGGTCGTGACACTGTGGCTCATCAGCACTCGGTCAAAGACCTGCAGCATGTAGAGGGTAGGCGTGAGCATCAACAGGTTCACCACCATGCTGAACACACCCACCACGATAAATTCGCGCCGGAAAGACCACAGCACCTGCAGCAGCCCTTTGCGTTGCACAGGCTCCATTGTTTTCATGATTGTTTTCATCTTCTTCACGCCCCTTGAGGCACAGGAGCCGCTGCAGGCGCAGCCACAGGCGTTGCCGCTGCAGGCATCAGCTTCTGCAACACTTCAGCCGTAGGCCCGTACATTTGTTGCGTGCCATCGCGCAACACCAGCAAACGGTCGGTGACCGACAGCACACTGGTGCGGTGGGTGATGACCACAAACGTCGTGCCGCGCGATTTGAGCACCTGAATGGCCTGCAGCAACGCGGCATCTCCGGCCTCGTCCAGACTCGAATTGGGCTCATCGAGCACCACGAACACCGGGTTTCCATACAACGCACGGGCCAAGGCCACGCGCTGTCGCTGCCCGCCCGACAGCAAGCCACCATCACGCCCCACGGGCGTGTCGTAGCCCTGCGGGAGCGACAAGATGAACTCGTGCAGCCCCACCAGACGTGCCGCCTCTTCGATGCGTGCCATGTCCAGTTCGCCAAAGCGGGAAATGTTTTCGGCGAGCGTCCCCTCGATCAGCTCAACCCCCTGGGGCAGATAACCCACATGCGGACCCAACTCTTCCTTGTTCCAGATATGAACGTCTGCACCGTCGAGCCGGACCTTGCCCGCCAGAGGGTGCCAGATGCCCATGAGCAAGCGCGCCAGCGACGTCTTGCCCGAAGCCGATGGACCAACCACCCCCAGCACACAGCCCGGGGGCAAGCCAAACTGCACCCCGCGCAAAATGGGCTGGGTCTGGCCCGGTGCCGTCGCCGTCAGTGCCTCCACAATCAGCTCGCCTTTGGGCGAAGGCAGCTTCATGTTGTCAGGCCGGGCAGGCACCTGCTGCAAGAGCGTTTCAAGCCGCGACCATGCCGCCGACACACTGACCAGGGCACCCCACTGTTGCACCACCTGGGTCAACGGCGAAAGCAAACGCCCCGCCAGCACCGAGCTGATGATCATCATCGTCGAGCCACCATGCAGCGAGTTGTCCAGCAGCAGCCAGGCCCCCAACCCCAGCAAGACAGAACCCATGAGCTGCTGCAGCAGCTTGGAGACGGCATTGAGGCTACCTGCAGCCTCCGAAGCGCGGGCCTGAAAAGTCAGAAAAGCCGTTTGCTTTTTCTGCCACTGCGCCATCACTGCAGGCATCATGCCCATGGACTCCATGACCTGGGTGTTGCGCAGCGATGCCTCTGCATAGACCTGCGCTTCCTGGGATCGGCGTTGGGCTTCGAGCAACGGCTTGCGCGAAGCCCGCTGAATCAGCCAGGCGACAAAAGTCTGCATCACGGCACCCAGCAAGGCTGCCCAGCCCAGCAAAGGGTTGATCAGGAAGATGAGCACGATGGACAACATGGCCACCGGCACTTCAAACATGGCGCTCAAAGCGGGGTTGTTGAAAAATTCGCGCACGGTGCGAAAGTCGTTTTGCACCAGCAGTGCGTTGCCCATTTGCTTTTTGAGCAAGCCATCGAACATCGCCTCATAGATGCGGCTGGCCATCTTCAGCTCAAACTGCACCCCCAGGCTCCAGAGCATCTGCGAGCGGATCTTCTCCAGCACCTCCATCACGGCGTAAGCGCCGAAGGCCACCAGGGTAATCATCATCAGCGTCGTCACGTTGCGGCTGTTGACCACCCGGTCGTAGACCTCCAGCATGTACACCGTCGAGGTGAAGCCCAGCAAGCCCACCACGGCACTGATACCGATGGCCCAAAGCCAGATTGGTCTGAAAGCCAGCAGCGCCAAACGCAACTCGGTCATGGTTGAATCGGGCTTCATGAAGCATCCTCTACAGAAACATATTCGGGAATCGGCGCCACCACAGCCTCCTGGGACAGCAAGGGCTCGTCTGTGACTTCGGCGTCCGGCTGCGTCGGCGTGTCCAACGATTCCAGGTAAAACGACAACTCAAAGGCATGGTCAGGGCGCTCATTGAGCACCACCTCGCGCAGTCGCGCCTTGTCAAACAGCGCCAGCTTTTCGGCGTCAAGGGCCAGTTCAAAACGCATTCGGCCATCCATCGTGTACAAGGACAACTGCCCCGGCTTGATGCTCATGGTGTGCCGGTCAAAGTAGACCGGGCAACTCTCGGCAAAGCGCAGCAAAGGCAGGGCTTGACCATTGCGGCGCGTCAGGTTGTAGGGGCTGGCCGGGTGCTGGTAAATGAGCCGCGCCATCTTGGACACGGCATAAATGGCGTTGCACACCATCTGCGAGCCCAGTTCCGGAAACTTCTCGCGCAGGGCACGGTAATGCAAGTGGTGCAAAGCCACCCGGTTCCACACCCGGGACTGCTGCACCTGTGGCGCCAACTCATTGCACACGCGGGCAAACACGGCCCGCAACTCGCACAATCGTGCGTGTTGCTCAGGGCTGGTGTTGAGGGGAACGCGGAGCTGAAAATTCATATAGGAGACGGATTATGCCACCTCCTATATGAATTTTTGGGCGCAACTGAAAAAGCAGCCCAATGCACCATTGGCAGACAAGCAGGCTTACTTGACCGTGACGCTCACAAACGATTCCTGACTGCGAACGGAAAGCGCGTCTTCCACCACCAGGCTGAACACATAAAGGCCCACCATGTCAGGCACAAAGACCGGCTTGGGCGATGTGGTTGACAACAAATCGGCCGTGCTTTCATTGTTCTGGCTGTCTTTGGGCCAATACACCCGCTTCCACAAATACTTCAGCGCATCTCCATTGGCGTCGGTGCTGCCAGTACCGTCCAGCGCCACGGTCACCCCCACCGCACCGGTCAAGTCCTTGCCTGCATACGCCACGGGTGCCACATTGCCATTGGTCACCGCAACAGTCACCGTGGCCGCCGCGCTGTCAAGCAGGCCATCATTGACCACCAGCGTGACCACGTATGTACCGAGCCTGTCAGGAATGAAAGAGGATTTGACCCCCGAAGGTGCCTGCAAAGTGACTGCGGTGTTCGTCGGGTCAACAACACGCCACCTGTAGGTCAGCGAATCGCCATTGCCCACCGTGCTGCCCGAACCATCGAGCGTGACCAATTGCACAGGCACTGCACCCGTGAGCACCACACTGGCGGGATTTGCCTGCACCACCGCGACCGGCGGCACGCTTGAAACAGCCGCCACCACCGACACCAGCGATGCACGGCTGTCCTGGACACCGTCATTCACCGTCAGCTCGAACACGTATTCACCCGCTTGCAAGGGCCTGAAAGAGGGCCTTGCCGTGTCAGCCCCCGCCAGCGTTGACAGCAAGGCCGGGTTGCTTGCATAGGGCTGGCTCTGGATGCGCCAGGCGTAACGCAAGGCCTGCCCCTCAGGATCGCGGCTGTCCAGGCCATTGAGCATCACGTCGCGCCCCACAATCACCGTGCTGGTCACGGTGCCCGCACTGGCGACCGGTGGCAAATTGACCGGTGGCGGGGTCGAGGATCTATCGCAATTCGACAAAGCGCCCAAAGCAGCATCACAGCCCCCACCGCCCCCACAGGCGGCCAAGGCCATCGTCAAAGCGCACACCAACCCCAATCTCATCAGTGCCATATTGAAGCCCTCAATAAACATCGCAGGAGGGATAACGAACATCGATGCTCGCGGGATAAGCCACTCCCCTGCCCGTGCCCAAATCAACCGCCGCACCCACCAAGCCACCCAGCAATACATTGCCAGCCATTGCCCCCTGCACTGCGGCAGGCACATTGACCGTGTGTTGATCCACCAGCACCGACCGGCACGTCACGCGCAGTGCGTACAAGTCCTTCGGAACCACCAAATCACGAGGCGCCTGAAAACTCCAGCGCCCACGTGAATTTTCGGCCACGCATGTGGCAGGAACGCTTTGGGCGCCGCACATGGCGCGCACAGAGACCACCTGCCGGTCATCGTTGATGACACTGGCGCACGCAGACAACAAGAAAATGAATGCCAATGAAGTAAGGGTCCGAAGCATGTCTTGTACTCAGGTCACAGAATCTGTGATCTAGACATCGGAGCGAACCTGAAAAACTTGACCTCACACTGCCCGAATTGAACACGCCTCAAGACTCAAAGCACTGCAGCTGCTGAACATCGGCATTGGACTTCCAGCCTGTTTCTGCCCCCTGATTTATGCGTTCAGCGGACGCCACCCAAAGGGCACTTCACATCGTCATCCCAGGGAATGGTCTTGCGCTCTGCTGCGCAGCCCCCATTGGGGCATGAGGCTGCAGACTCCTGAAACTCCAGGCGAAGCTCCACACGCCTGCTTTTTTCGGGCTGGTTGAGCACAGGCGAGTTGAACGACGAGCCCCCCACCAGAAACAATTCGCGCACGGCCTGCCTGTCCTCGCGGCGCAAGGCATCGGGGGAAGCGGTGTCCAGCAGCACACACAAAAACCGCTGCGAGCGCTCCAGACTCAAATTCAGGTTGTAAAGGTACGACCCCTCAGGGCTCGCATAGCCTTCCACCACAAAGCGCTTGAGCCAGGTCTGGCAGCCCGGCGTGCGCGCCAGCGCCAACACCTGCGGCACAAAAGCACGTACAAAACGCGCCCGATCGGATGAAAGCGAGTTGTCACCCTTGCCAAACTCTGCCAGGGGGCCAAACTCCAAGGTCTGCCCGCGCAAACGAACCCCCGAGAACTGCGGCTGCTGCGTGATGGCCTGCAGATCGGCCAGACAGGTCTGTATCGCTTGCTGCCTTCCCTTGCGCGCATCGTCGAGTTTGCGCAGGCTTTGCGTCATGCCCAGCAGTGCCACGGCCATGGCCACCAGAAAAAGCACCATGAGTGCCGTCATCAGGTCCGAAAATGAAATCCAGAACGGCTTCTCTGCCTCGTCAACAGGACGCCTGTGGCGGCGGTGCTGCAAGAGCATGGTGCACTCAGGGGCGCGCACTGCGCTGCGCGCGCAACTCGGCCAGCAACTTGAAGGAAAGCGCCGTCTGCATCTCGGCCGCCTGTGTCAGCCGCTCGATCTGCTCTGTGCCGCCCCGGGGCCAGAACAAGGCATCGAGCAAATGCTGAAGCTGCTCCACCTGCCGATAACGTGCACTGAGCACGGATTTTTCAACCCAGGTGAACACCATCGCCAGCGCAATGGCCACCGCAGACACCATAAAGGCCTGCCCCACCGACTGCAACAGCAGACTCAGCTGCGCCTGCACCTGCTCCGGGTCTGACACATCAAACTGCAGCAAGCCCATGATCAGGCCCAAAAAGGTACCGATGATGCCCACCCCGGTCAGCATGCCTGGGACATGCCGGAAAAAATCGGCACGCAAAGTGGAATCCACCACCAGCTGCTCCGGGAAGAAATGCTCGGCCGCAGAAGTGGCCTGCCAGGCCCGCGCCACCGCCTGCGTGCCGGACTCCAGCCGCCCCAGCACCTCCAGCGCCTGGTTGTACTCGGCCCACAGACGGGCCATGTCGGCATCCTTTTCGATCACACGCTCCACAGTGGCCAGGTCCACACGGTCTTGCCCGGTGACAGCATTGACGCCCGAGAAAAACACCCTGGAGAGCCGATTGGCATTGGCTCGGGCCGCGCCCAGCGCCGCATCGTCGGGCGCGGCGGTCGCCAGCTGCAAAGTGCGTGCATAGCGCACCCACAAAGGCGCCAGGGTCCCCAACAGGGCGCTCTCTCGTTCCAGCGCCGCCTTGGCACCGACCGAATCCTGACCCTGCAGCTGCACCAGCAACGCAATGGCCTCATCGAGCTCGCGCCTCAGGCGCAACGAAGGCCATACAAACTGTCGCAGGTAAACGACCACCATGGCGGCAATGACCATGCCCACCAGCCAAAGGTGTGCGTGTGCCAGGACTGGGAAAAATTGCATGCGTTAATTGTGATGTCAGCACACCACCAGCAGTACGGCCTGGCCGACCAAGGTGATGTCCGGCTGGCCGACCACGGTGACAGTAGCGGCATCCGGGTCGCCCGCATGCAGCCAGGCGCCCGCCTCCAGCGGCTGCCAACCCATGGCTTCGGCCTCGATCTCGCGCAGTTCGCGCCAGAAATCGGCCTCAATGCTCTGCAGGTCGTTCATGGTGTTGAATGGTTCACCGGATTTGAGTGGCGCGGTTGATGGTCACGTCGGTCAGCGGAACATCGCTGTAACCGCCAACATCACCCGTCGGTTGTTTGGCTATGGCATCGACCACATCCAGCCCCGCCACCACCTTGCCAAACACGGCATAACCAGGGTTGGCTGCATCCTTGTAGTCCAGACTGATATTGTCCACCAGGTTCACAAAGAACTGCGACGTGGCTGAATCAGCCGCCGCTGTGCGGGCCATCGCCACTGTGCCGCGCAGGTTCGACAAGCCATTGTTGCTTTCAAGCGCAATCGGGGCACTCAGGCCAGACTTGAGCGCCATGCCGCTGGTAAAGCCACCACCCTGCACCACAAAGCCACTGATCACCCGATGGAAAAGCGTATTGGCATAAAAACCTGAGCGCACATAAGACAGGAAATTGTTCACCGACAGCGGCGCCTTCAGCGGGTCCAGCTCCAGCGTGATGTTGCCCTGGCTGGTACTCAGCTGCACCTGCGGGTTGGGCACATTCAGGGTGGTCTGGTAGAGCAACTCACCATTGGCTGAGCGCAGCGTTAGCGGCAAGTCGCCCACAGTCGTCACCGTGCAATTGAGCACCGCCAGTGACGGCGTGCTGCTGCTGGCAAACACAGGCGATGTGCAACCCGGACCCAGGTCTGCCTGCATGGTGCTGCGCAAATCGTTGCCCCCAACCTGAACCGTGGCGGTGCGCCCGTACTGCAAGGTCACAGCACGCACACCAGTCACTGTGGGCTCAAACCCCGAGCCGCCACATGCCGACAACCACAATATGACGAAAACAGACGCACACAGTCTCCAACTACATACCAGCCAGTTCATCCGATTTACTTTTCAAAAACGATGGTGTGACTTTACAACAAGGGGAGTGCCGCAACTAATCACTGATACAGCTGAGCCAACGGATTGAAGTTCATCCGGCAAAAGGGATGTACGCGGCTCCTGTCGTCATGAGTCCTGTCAATTCAATGTTCACTTTGTTCAATTCGGTTTCTGCCGCCAGCCAGCCCAAACCCGCCACGTTGTAAGCCCCTGTATCAAGCAGGTCCACGAAATATTGTCGCGTGGCGTCATCTGGTGCATGCCCTACTACGTTGGTGTAGAGCAGATCCACCACTTCTGCATGGCTTGCGCTGCTGCCCAGCCGCACATCCAGCGCCATCTGCATCAGCGCGCTCTCAGTCCACCCAAGCTGATCAAGAAAATACAGGCCAATCCCCACATACTCTTTGTTAAGCACCGAATGCTTGCCAAAGACGGCGCCCAGGGTCTTGGCAACCACGCCGGCTCGTGACTGCAGGTCCAATGCCAGGGCATCTTCAGCGAACTCAAGACGCTCGACCGACACCAGCATGTCCCGTCCATCACGACCTGTCTGATCCTGCACCCACCATGCGCCCTCGGAATAGCCAATCTCGTACTGCCCGCGAGGCCCCGTCCATACTGCCGTGTCAAGACCAGATCCTCCATCGAGCCAGTCATTGCCACCAGCTCCCTGCATCCGATCATCTCCACCCTGACCATGAATCTGGTCTTCACCACGTGTACCGGTGAGCGATTCGCTCGCCTCACGCTCGGGGAAAGACATGGTCTGAATATTCACCTTAGTGCGAGGATCGCTGTAAGACCATGCACTTTCAGTGACCAGGTAGCGCAGATGATCAGGCCCCTGTACCACCAACGCCTGCCCTCCTCCAGGCTCCACGGTGCCTGTCAAGACGCTGCGCGCTGTATCAACAAACGTATGATCCTGCGCTTGCAGCAACAGTGTGGTGGACCTGTAGACAGGCATCCAGTCGGGCATGCTCATGAACAAATCCAGCCGTCCATCCAAGTCCACATCCAGCACCTGGGGCGTGTAGCCCACATAGCCACTCACGTCATAACCCACACGGTAGGTTTCGGTCACGTCCGAAAACACTCCCTGCCCCTTGTTCATCAAGAACTGAACTTCGCTGCGGTGCGTAAAGTCATCCGGCATGCCAAATCCATAGCCCATGGTGATGACGTCCAGGAGACCATCGTCATTGAAATCGATGGGCACCGCGCGGATATCGTGACTGCTTGAAGAAGGCGTTGCTGACTCCAGTCGGGGGCCAGGCAATTGACTGATCAGCTGTGTATTTACCGTCCCCTGCGTGTTGAAATCCAAGGCGTACAAAAACGTGTCACTCAGGCCATTACCGGCATCCACAAACACCACACTGGATTTACCCGTATTCATGAAATCGCCGATGGCCAGACCAGATCCACCAGTAAACCCTGTGTACTTGACCAACCCAGTGGCAGAGCCCATGTACCGCGGCATGTCTGCGTAACCCGTCGGTATCACATCGTCATAGCCGTCCTGATTGATGTCTGCACTGCGCACGGAGTGCATCCAAGTCTGCAAACCCAGCGATACACGATTGAAGCTACCACCTGTGTTGTAGAGCACATAGGCGTTGACCGGATGATTCATGTCAGTGTAGGCCGACAGAAACACATCTTCATGACCATCGGCATTGAAGTCGCCGAAGGCCACATCACCGACCCCCTCGACTTCATTGCTTCTGTTACTGAACCACTGCGAAGTCAGATCCTGAAACAGACCTTGCGACCATCCGAACAAATGCACCGACGTGTTGCTGTAGTGATCGGGGGTATTCGGCTGCGTCTCGAACGCAACGAACAAGACCTCATCTACCCCATCTCCGTCAAGGTCGTGGGCATACATGTACGACACCGCATTGCTGCGACTGCCATCCCTGTAGTACGAAAAAGTACCGGCAAGTGTCTTTGAGCCAAGTTTCATTTGGATATTTTTTTGTTAACTTCAAGAGAAAAAGACTTGTCAAACGTCATTTGTCTATGACAAACTATCATTAAGAATAAATTTGACTAGATTTATCAATTTTTGATCCATTCAAAGAGCCTAACCCATGTCCGTTACCCTGAAAAGCCTGACCCCACAGAGCCCCATCTTCAACATTCCCTCTCCGCCGGTCCCGGGTGGCCTGCGAAAAGAAGACTTCAAGATCACAAGCGCGACCAGCCAAACCCTGTCTGGCTCAGCCAGCATTGAAGGCTACCTGCTCGAAGTCAAACTCGAAGGCAGCTTTCAATACCCCAACGGGCAGCCCCGAACCGGCGCCGACATGGATGGCGTGGTCTACACCATCAGCAAGCAGGAAAAATACTTCAACGGCAACGTGGTCGAACAGCTGATTTACAACCCCGCCGTGGATGGACACACACAATTTGATGCAGACACCGAACTGGCGGCGGCACAAACCATCTACAGCGGCCACGACACGTTTATCGGTGCCACGGGCGCAGACAAAGACAAGGAAGGCGATGTGATTGACGGCTATGCCGGCAACGATGTCTTTTTTGGCAATGGCGCGGTCAAGTACGATGACATCTTTTACGGTGGCTCAGGCGTGGACACCTCCGTATATCGGGGCAAGTACGCCAACTACACCATCACCGCCGGCACCGTGTGGAACGACTACTCCCAGAAAGTCGAATTGCCCGGCTACATCGTCACCGACAAAACCAGCCAGGACGGTCGCCAGCAACTGCACGCCGTAGAGCGTCTGCAATTTACCGACGGGACAGTAGCGCTGGACTTCAGCCGTGGCGAAAACGGTTACAAGGCCGCCATGATGATCGGTGCGGCCTTCGGCGAGGAGAAGATCAAGGAATACTTTGCCCCGGCAATTCAGCTCTTCGACCAAGGCATGAGCTCTCTTGCCGTGGCCCAGCTGGTGGTGGACCTTCAGCTGATCGAGAACACCATTGGCTCCAGCAGCCATAAGGCATTTGTCAACGAGATTTACGAAAACGTTGTCGGTGTGAAGCCCGACGCGCTCTCCGAAGCCCTCTACACCAACTACCTTGACACGGGCGCCATGACCAAAGCCCAACTCCTGAACCTGGCTGCGGGTGTTGATCTTCTCGAAAACCAGATCAACCTCACCGGCCTCCAAAGCCAGGGCGTGTTCTACACAGCCTTCCTCTGAGACCTGTTACCCCGAAAGCCAAGCCATGTCCGATCTTGTCATGCCCCAGCCAGGCACTGCTGCCTACGAGCAACTTCTGCGTGAGACCGACGGCGCAGCAGCCAACCCAGGCTTCAATTACGCGGCCCATGTGGCTGCAACAGGAGGCAGCAGCCAGCCTGCACCTGCACCTAACCCGCCCCAGCCCACCTACGACAGCCGGTTTACCTCGCTGGACGACGCCCTCGCCTACGCCGAAAGCCACGGTCAAGGCCAGCTCACCATCGCTGCTGACGGCACCATCACCAACCGTTTTGGTGAAGTCATGGTCTACAACTCCGATGGCAACCTCGCCCCCAAGCCCGGCTCCATGCCCGGCAGCACACCAACCGCGCCCACAGCGCCTGCGGCTCCACCAACCACAACACCAGTCATTTACAACAGCCGGTTCAACACACTCGAAGACGCGATTGCCTACGCTGAAAGTCATGGCCAAGGGCAACTCACCATTGCCAGCGACGGCACCATCACCAACCGCTTTGGCGAAGTCATGGTCTACGACTCTGACGGCAACCTCGCGCCAAAACCCGGCTCCATGCCCACAGCCAATCCGGGCACCAATGTGGCGCCCACATCTCCAGTCACCAATCCAGGCAATGGGCAAACGGGCAATCCTGGCAGCCTTGCGTATGTACCCCTGCCGGAATTTGGCTCTGCTGCCTACAAGGCCTTGCTGCTTGAAACTGGCCGATCCGACCTGATCGGGTTCAACTACGCCGCTCACCTGGCCGTAAAGACTGAAGCCAGTCTTCCCAACTTCGAGCAATACTTCAATGCCGCCAGCGGCAGCGATCTGGTCACGCTGCTGGGGTCGGTAGACGTCAACCAGCTCATGGCCAAGGCCAGCTCCACTCAAGTCCAGCAACTGGTGAGCAAGTTCTCCAACGATCCTGCGTTCGCCCGTTACCTGGACATCAAAACTGAAGTGCAAATACCTGCGGCAGGATCGGCAGCCTATGACAACCTGCTGCGACAGACCGGACGCACCGACCTCAACAACTTCGACTACTCCGCCCACATCCGGGCCATCACCCAGGCAGAAGAGTCGGTCCGCAAAATCGGTCTTGGCCAGCAGTTCAGTGAAGCCCAAATTCGCTACGCCAACGCGCTCAACGTCACCCCAAAAGAAGGCGACACCCCTGAGACCACAACGACTTCAGCACAGGATTCGCTGGTCATCATCGGCTCTGATCAGGACGATGTGATTATTGGAACCAGCGGAAAGGATGTACTGATCGCGGGCAGAGGCAACGATGAGCTCAACGGCGGCTCCGGCGTGGATCATGCCGTCCTTGAGACCACCGGCGCTGCAGCACAGCTGATCCGGGCCAACAATGACCAATGGCAGATCACCGCAGGCACTGAAACCAAACAGCTCGTTGACGTGGAACGGGTCCACTTCAACAACGAAAGCCTGGCGCTTGATCTGGGCATGAACGAACCTGCGGGCCAGACCGTGTTGCTCATTGGTGCCGTCTTTGGCGCCCCTCAGGTCGACAACGCCAGCTACGTAGGCATCGGACTCAATCTGCTGGACGGGGGCACCAGCTACGCCGACCTCGCCGACCTCGCCGTCAGGGCTGCAGGCCTCTCCACGCCACAGCAGCTGGTCGGCACACTGTGGCAAAACGTGGTGGGCAGCCCTGCCTCTGCGGCAGACATGGCTCCCTTCATCGCCATGCTCGAAAACGGCATGCCCGTCCATCAACTCGTGGCCTTGGCCGCCGAAACCGAACTCAACCAAACCAAGGTGGACTTGACCGGACTGTCGTCAACAGGCATCGACTATGTTGCGCCATAACTCAGTGCCTTGCATGCTGAAAACTTCCATCTTGACGACCGTCGTAGGTCTCACTGCAGTCTTCAAGGCCCTTGCAAGTGACGTCTATAACCCCGCCACCAACCAACTCCGGATACAGAGTGTGATGGTTTCCGACAGCACTTACAGCGATGTTGTCATCACCGTCGGCAAAGTGGTCAGCATTGCCGGCGGACAACCCAAGGGGACGGTTGATACCTACAACGCATTGCTCAATCAACTGACTGTTCCATCGGTTCAAGTCAACAACAGCACCTACACCAACGTCATCATCACCGTGGACCGCGTGATCACTGTGGGCGATGCATCCGTTGACGGTGACTTCGCTTCTGTGCTGGTCACTGCAACCATGCCCAACTGATCAGATCAACAATGCCAAACCTCACATCACTTTTCAAGTTGCTGACCGCAGCGCTGGCAGCGAGCTCTGTGCACTCTGCCATTGCCGCAATGCCAAGCAGTGGTTCATGCGCCTTCCTGATGACCTTGCCTGTACCCTACGGCGCCTCTGTAACCAGCATGGGTGAGACAGGTTACAACATGATCGGCCGGATCACTTTCAGCAGTGCGACCACTGGTACTTTTTCCGGCCGGATCATCAATCCGGTTTTTCAAACCAACAGCAGCCCGTACATTCTGGCCAAGAACATCATTGATCTAGAAAATTTCTCAATGACTGTCGAAGCCATGACACCTGGCAATGGATTTAGTGGTGGCTACAAAATGACCGCCACTGGCAGAGTCAATAACGCCACAGCAGCACTGGAGTGGACTGCCGTGCCAAACAACAATGGGAAAAGCATTCTGATGATTTCATCGGGAGCGGGCACTGCCAGCGATCCCAAACTCGGACCAGGATCGGGTGTTTGCCAGTTCTGAACCTCAGCGATTTACATCAGACTGATTTGAGCCAAAAGGAGAGACTTTCTGTTTTTCAAGGAACTCCCTGAAAGGGTCCTTTCCAGACTGAATTCGCTCGGTTACATCAATAGCTACAGGTGGCTGACTGTGCGCGCCCTTCAACACTGCTGCAAACGGGTCTTCACCCTGGATGACTGCTGGAGACTGACTTGCAGCTGGTGATGGAGGCGAGCTGGCTGGATTAGGCTCAGCCTTTCGTAATACATGGAGTACACCCCATAACGATAGAACTGCAGCAGTAAACCAGAAGAAAACGTATCGACTCATACAGCCAATTGTCCGATCAGCGTGAATACCACGCCTTGATGATGCCCTCGGCAGGTTTGTTGCGGATGGAAAGCCTCGTCAACCTGGCTTTGACTGCCCGCTTTGGCACTGATTTCACCCACGCGCAGGAAATCCAGTTGCTTTATCAGAATCTTTTCGGGCACAGTGCCACAACGGCAGAAATCAACGCCCTGAGTGGCCTGCTGTCCAGCGGTACCTACACGCCAGCCAGTCTGGCAGTGCTGGCAGCCGAGACCAGCAACAATGCCGCGAACATCAACCTGGTCGGCCTGGCGCAAACAGGCTTGGCTTACACCCCCTATGCAGCCTGACCGCTCACAGCCCATATGGTCTGAATGCATCAGGCCATAACGGGCAGATAAGCCAGTCCCGTCTGTGCCAAACCCACCAGATGAATATTGGCCTGATTGAGTGACGTGTCTGCGGCCATCACCCCCAACCCCGCCACTGAATAGGCTCCACTGTCCAACAGGTCCGTGAACACCTTTCGCGTGGCCGCATCGGGCGCCGTGCCCACCACATTGGTGTAGAGCAAATCGACCACCTGCGCATGGCTGGCATTGGCGCCAAGCCGCGCATCCATGGCCAGCTGGATCAGATCGGCGTAGCTGTAGTGCAGTACGTCCACAAAGTGCAAGCCAATGCCTGCGTATTGCTGGTTGGCCACCGCCGTCGGACCAAACACTGCCCCAAGTGTCTTGGCAACTAAACCTGCGCTGGCATCCAGATCAATCGCCAAACCTGCATCCGCAAAGACAATCCGCTCGATGCCCTTGAGTTGGTCAGTGCCTTCGTTGCCCTGAAGGTCTTTCACGATCCATTCATTAGCACCCGTGCGGGTGATCAGGAAGTCCGATAGCGGACCGTAGTATTCGGCACTTTGCAAGCCAGCTCCAGCCACCAATTGGTCATTGCCTGCCAAACCTCGCAATACCTTTGCATCTGCGCGCGTCAATACATCGTCAGACGAGGTTCCCCGCAACGTCGTGATGCCCTGTGAGGCACCAGGCGTTTTGTTCAGAGAGGTGGCTACCCGCAGGCCTTCGGGGGCGTTCTGTATTGAGACGAGGTCAGGGGCTCCATCGCCATTGAAATCACCTGTGCTGACCATCCCCAGTCCGGCCCAGCCATTGAGCGAAAAATCGAGGTTTTCAAGATTTGCCGGTTGGAAGACACCGTTGTGGTTCATGAAGAAAGAGGCAGAGCCAGTGGCTGAACTGGATGGTCGTTCGTTTTGCTTGCTCGTGATCACCAGATCCTTGTGCCCATCACCGTCCAGATCCACCAGATTGAAGCCCAATATAAAACCGGTAGGGCTTTGCACACTCCTGTTTGTGACCTGATCCGGGAAAACCTGGTCGGTCAGATCCACAAAACCGTTGCCTGTGTTTTCAAAGTATCTGAATCCGCTGGTTTGCCACGAAAAAGGCGCCGACACATAAAACCCTTGCAGGATGTCAAGGCGTCCGTCGGCGTTGACATCCAGCAGTTCAACGTTGGAGGGGCCACAAGAATAGCTGGGCACCTGCCCCGTGTTTTGGTCATTGAACTTCAGATAGGTTTGCCATGTGGCCGAATCCATCCAGTGTGTGCCTGTGATCTTCCAGTCAAGATCGTTGAGGGTTGCACCCACCTTTCCGTACGCCCATGCCAGCGTACCCAGCGCGCTGCTGGCCATTGGTGTGCCCAGTGGTGAATTGTTGATCTTGTGTTCGTTCGGGCTGATCATGAACACATAGTCGGTGATACCGTCACCATTGAGATCGTTCATCCGCAAATCACTGATCTGCAATTCAGAAAATATGCCGGTTAACGCGTCAGTGGATCGCTGAAATAAACCATCCGGCTTTTGCAAAAGAACAATGCGTGGATCGCCATTTTCTGCACGGGATGAAAATTCAGCCACACCCATGACATCGATCAGTCCATCCTGATCAACGTCTCCGACAGCGCCGCCGTGGTGTGATCCCTCGGCCAGACCATTGACCATCAGAAAGCCTTTGCCTTGCTGATTGATGAGAATCAGGTCTGGCTCGGTGTAGTCCCATTTAGGGCCTAAAACACCCTCGTAAAAGCCGTGCGGAGCACAAAACCCCACATAGTCCAGATAGCCGTCTTGGTTCAGATCCACCACCGTGCTGTTGCGGATATGGCGCCGCTCTGAGCCTTCAGGTGCAAGGTCTTGCAACGCAAACGTACCGTCTCCCTGCGATATGTAAAAAAGTGGTCGTGCATAGGTGTCACCATAGGTGACCACCAAATCATCCAGGTGATCGTTGTTGAAGTCGCCAACTTCGATGCACTCGGGCATGCTGTAGGTTTCCCCAGCGATCCGGGGGGTCAGCTGACCGTCCGTATAGACCACATAAGCCGGTATGTCAGTCCCCTTGAGGGTCAGAAAAAAATCCGAATACTTGAACTTGGTATCAATAGCCATGGTTTTTTCCAGGATCAACTGTGCAAGAGGCAGCTAAGGTCAACATGCCGTATGGCTCAGCGCTGCAGCTCGGTTTGACCATCAGGATAGTGCGCTCCTGCATGACAGACATGAACCTCAGATCAGGGGTTGAACATCTCAGGCCATAAAAGGCAGATAAGCCAGTCCCGTTTGCGCCAGCCCCACCAGATGAATGTTGGCCTGATTCAGTGGCGTGTCTGCTGCCATCACCCCCAACCCCGCCACTGAATAGGCTCCACTGTCCAAGAGATCTGTGAACACCTTTCGCGTGGCCGCATCGGGCGCCGTGCCCACCACATTGGTGTAGAGCAAATCGACCACCTGCGCATGGCTGGCATTGGCGCCGAGCCGGGCATCCATGGCCAGCTGCATCAGATCGGTGTAGCTGTAATGCAGTGCGTCCACAAAGTGCAAGCCAATGCCAGCGTATTGCTGGTTGGCCACTGCCGTCGGGCCAAACACCGCCCCAAGGGTTTTGGCCACCTGGCCTGCAGCGCCAGACAGGTCAAAGGCCAAGGCCTTGTCCTGAAACCGAATGCGCTCAATGCTGTGCAACGTGTCCACGCCCGAGCCATGCGCCACAACAAGCGCGCCATGCAGCCAGTGCACAGCCGTGGCCAGACCGGCTTCGTTCACGATGTCCAGGCCATCTGTCCCCCAGACTGTGGTGCCAGGTGCAAAGGCGGCGCGGCCTTGCTGGCGCCCTGCTTGCAAGTAGTGGTCCAGCCCAGTGGCATAGCGACCGCTGTCGACCAGGGCTGCCACGTCGGGGTTCTGGTGCAGGTAGAACCACTCGTTGAAACCCGGCGCACCTTGCAGCGCAGGGTTGGTGCCATAAGGGCCGCTGTAGTTGAGCTGAGTGCCGAGCAACTGCACATTGAACACGGGTTGGCCACCGATCCACTCCGGCTGGATACGCACCACCTGTGGCCCGCTGTCGCTGCCGACCACGGCAATTTGCGAGCGGTCAAACAAGGCCAGCAAATTTTCTTCAGAAGCGGCACGCACAAAATGCCCCAGTCCATCGTTGAGGTAGACCCCAGAGCTGGTGCTGCCGGAGTAGCGTGCGTCGTCCCACATCTCGCTGGAGAAAGCGATATCGACATGTCCGTCGTGGTTAAGGTCCTGAACAAACAGGCGGTAGGGCACGTCCTTGTTGACATCAAAGTCGGTAAAGGTGCTTGCGGCTTCCTGTCTGAAGCTGCCATCGGCTTGCTGGATGTAGGGCACCAGCATCATGAGGTGCATGTCGGGGCCACGGTAGGCATGGGCCGACAACACATCGGGCAGGCCATCGCTATTGAGGTCAGCCGTCTCTGCGGTCACCACATGCGAGTAATCAAGCAGGTCTTGCGGGTTGGCCTTGTCAAAGGCCACCACCTGCGGGTAAGTCTGAGCCAGGGCCCGGTTTTCAGGGAGGTTCCAGAAATCGTTGAAGATCTGCAATGGACGGCTGTTGTCAATCTGAGGCGTACCGTCTGGCAGTGTCTTCATCGGAATGATCACGTCAGAACGCTTGTAGTCGTCCACATAACTTTGACCCAGGTAAATGAACGCGCCAGACCGCGCCGTTGAAGGAATGACACTGGAACCTGCTGAGCCCATGTCTTGCCCGTTGATCTGCCCAAGGGAGGTATAAATCAGGCCCGTACCAGCATCGTTGAGCCGAGCCATCCACAAGCCACTGGCCTGGTACACGCCGTTAGCACTTTCTGCGCTGTCGGACCACTCGCTGGGAATCAGCACATAACTTGAACCGCCAGGAGCAAGCACACCACTGCTGGGCCCGTGTGTCTGCAACTTGTTGAGCACCACCTTCTGGTAGCCCGAGGCGGTAGGTAAAAACAGGGTCCCCGGCGCCGTCTCAGGCCAGACATCGGTGAAGGCCGGAAAGACCAGGGCCTTGCTGTCACTGCCGGGCACATCCAGCGTCAACGCACGACGGGCACTCTCGTAAGACAACGTCTGCAGGTGACTGAACGACGAGGCGTTGACGTCCATGATCCAGACGGGCGCGTCAAATCCAACCAACGAGGCATAAGGCCCGGCAAACGCTGGCAGGATCAACTCCGGCGCGGAATCAGCGTCGATGTTGGCCACCAGCAGCGTGTCCATCAGCATGGGGGCCGTATGGTCCGCTGCTTGGGGTATGGCCAGCGTCAGTTGTGCAACAACCTGCTTTCTGGCTACGGACAGCTCTACGGTTTTGTATTGGACTGACATAGGTCGTTTTGATCGATTTTATAAATCAGATCGTACCGATAAAGTAACGGCTGTCCAGGAAAATCGCTTGACTTACCGTCCTTTCCACATCCTGGATTTGAGCGAGGCAGCAAGGTCAATTCAACCGTTTCGTGTAGAAAACGAACTCGCCAAGAACATCACTCATTTGCATGAGCAAATTGATGCCCCCGCTCTTTGTTTTGTAGGGAACGATGTAAGCGCGCCTGGAGCCTGTTGCCTCGACAAACGCTTCCGTCATGCGAGGAGTGAATCGCTGCCCATCCAACTCCCACAGCGACGTGCCCGACTGCACAGCGGGATTACCAACAAACAAATGCGGCTTTGCATTGATTGTCAAAAATCGCGTGTAATAGCCAAAAATGTATGAATTACTCTGGCTCGGAAAATACGTGGCGGTTCTGTCAACAAAGTTGAAATCGCCCTGATTGATCAAGGCAACGAATCGTCCAACCGGTTGGTTGAGCCTGAAGTCTCCGTTGTCAGTGACAATCAGATCAATCACGCCATCGTTGTTGAGATCAACTTTAACCAAGTTGATCATGTCATGGACCAGATTCCAGCCGTCTACCTCCTGACTTTGGGGAAGATAAGTGGTTCGCAGGTGTTTCAGGTTCTGGTCAAAAACCATGACATGGCCACTGTGCGAGTGTCCTCCGACCATGTTGGTCGAGACGATGGACAGATTCTTCGTGACCGGGTCCCTGAACGCAGCACAAGAACCCGCACTCGCGACTGCCAGGCCATCGAGCGTCCGGTCCACAGAAAACTCGCGGTTACCCCTGTTTCTGTAGAGTGTGTAAGGGTATCTGTCTGATCCGCCAAGAATGATGTCTTTGCGGCCACTTGAGAAAACATCCGCTGAACAAACCCCATGTGCCCAGACCTGCTCTTTGAAATCAGCTCTGGAAAACTTGCCGCCATCATTCCAGAACATAACGCTGGGGGCATGGTAAGACGGTTGATCCTGAAAGCCACCCAGAAAAATATCGAGCCGACCGTCTCCATCAAAATCTTCAATCAGGATTCTTTGCGCCCCGTGTATTGAATTTTGCCCCGGCACAAACAGTTCGGCAGTCCTGTCAACCAAGGTGCCATCCTGCTGCTGGATCAGGATCTTGAGAGGCACATAGGAATTCCTCCCCGTACTCCGCCAATCAACTGCCCATCCGGCAAGAATCACATCCTCCAGCTGATCCCCATTGATGTCAGCCACCTCGGCATTGAAAACCTGACCCACCTTCCTTTCGTTCGAATAGGTCATCACTCTCGTCAAAGACGTGACCTCTGAAGATGCTCCACCAACACTGAGCACCCGGCCCACGGTGATGACCACATTGGTGTACGTGGTATTGCCCACCTGCACAGCGGGAATGGTGAGCTGGTTGAGTGCGGGGTTATAGGTGTCGACTGCGCCGACTGGCGTCCCACCGCGAACACCGAGTACAGTCCCAACAGTCACAACGACATTGTTGTATGTAACGCCCGACACCTCGACTCGCTCAATGGTCAACTGGTTGTTCGCCGGGTTGTAGACATCCGCAGCCCTTGCACAGCCGATACTGGCCAAGGCACTGAGCAGTACAAAAAGACAACTGCGCACCAATTTCATCTGGACTGCTCGCGGTAGGACATACAAACCGGCCCTGTCCAATGACTCTTTTGGGCATTTTTTGGATGTGTTCCCGGCGCCAGCAACTTGTCCTTTGGCACAAGCAGTCCACTAGAATCAACGAATACCAAATAATTCATATCATTCATCGTGACAATGTACGCCACACTGGACTATTTGCCCGACTTGACGTTCAGCCAAATGGCCACAGCCAGAACGCTGACTTTCAAACCGCACAGTGTGCCCAGCATTGGTTGGGACCGTGTGGCCGATGTTTATGGCGACAACAGCTTTGCAATCTTGCATTCGCTGTACAAGTTCACGGCCATGCAAGGCGCCACCTACGACCTGTTTTCGACAAGCCATCTTGATCCTTACTTGTTGCGAATCTACGATCAATACGGCAACGCCATTGTTGCCAACAGCGAGAGCGATGACGGTGCACCAGTTTACCTGCCATCGGCAGGTGGCAGCTACAGTCAAGACGTGATCTTTGATTGGGTCGCACCCTACAGCGGCACTTATTACGTGGATGCCAGCTGGAACCAGGGCAGCTTCTTCAAGTACTACAGCCTGAATCTTTACGAGGACAAGGACACCGTCAGCAACCCTCCAGTCAATGTGGTGGTGGGCACCAACACCGGTCAACCCAGCCCCAGCAGCCATGGCCTCACAGGCGACGACATCATTGATGCCATGACCACCGGCCACAAATGGGCCCTGGATGACACCCGGGTCATCGACTTCTCCATCTCATGGGGGTTCAATGGCGAATACTGGATCAATCCCATCGGAGTCATTGCCAATCTCCAAAAGGCTTTGGGCACCATCAGCCAATTGGCCAATGTGAAATTCAACTATTTAGGACACTTTGTCGACCCCGCCGAGGCAGCACAGGCCGGGAGCGAAATCAACATCTCGCTTGACAGCGAGTGGCTTTTTTTTGACGCATCATCACAGTGGGCTCGCGCCTTCTTCCCTTCGCCCTCCCACAATCAGACGCCTTATAAAGGCGCTGCAGGTGATGTGTACCTGAACATCAACAGCGCGGCCAACACCTTGCCCGCGTACGACCCAGGGTCTGCTGGCTGGTTCTTGCTGCTGCATGAGTTGGGCCACTCAATGGGCCTCAAGCACCCACATGACAATGGGGGTACAGGCAGGCCAACCTTGTCTGAAATCGGTTTTGATGCCCTCGACATCGACCTCGCCACCATCATGTCGTACAACGACGAGGCCTTTGCCAACTTGGTGCAATGGGACCCGTCTACACCCATGGTCCTGGATGCCCTGGCCTTGCAACACCTGTACGGCCCCAACAACAGCACCCATGCGGGTAACACGCTGCACAAGCTGCGTGCCAATGACTTTTACGCCACTTTGTGGGATGCCTCGGGAATCGACACCCTGGATATACAAACAGAAAAGGAAGGATGGACGATCTTCCTGCCCGATACGGCACTGGCCACTGCGGTCAACACCAAAGTCGGCCTGGCCTTGCCCACCAGCGATATGGAACGGCCAGCACCCAAGACGGTCACCTGGTTGTTGGGTAACTTCGAAAACATTCAGGGATCGGCCTTTGACGATTTCATTGTGACCAACGCCATGGACAATCAGATTGACGCCGGCCTTGGCCACGACACGGTTGCGTGGACACAAGCGCATGACCAATACCGCATCACGCCGGCTGCGGAGGGCTGGGTGGTACAGGCCATTTCGGGTAAAGGTGAAACCGATCGGTTGCAAAGTGTAGAACGCCTTGTCTTCAACGATCTCGCCATTGCACTCGATCTGGACGGGCATGCAGGCACAGTTGCTAAAACATTGGCAGCGGTGTTTGGGACTGCATCGGTGAGCAATCTTGACTATGTTGGCATCGGCCTGCACTTTATGGATACCTACGGCTATTCGGCGCAAAGCCTCATGCAACTGGCCATAGAGGCACGGCTCGGCACCATGCCCAGCCATGAGCAAGTGGTCAATTTGCTCTATAGCCAACTGGTAGGGCATGCCCCTTTGCCTGAGGTCCGGCAAAGCTTTGTGAGCCTGCTCGATTCAGGCGCCTACACCGTCGCCAGCCTAGGGGTCATGGCGGCCAATACCGATATCAATCGCACCAACATTGACTTGGTGGGCTTGGCAAAAACCGGCCTGGCCTATGAGCCCTTTGAAGGCTGACAGATCCAAAGCGATGTGCATGCGTACAAGGAATGCGGACCCGACAGGCCCCTAAGGCACTGGGCGTGACAAAATTGCACAACACATTCCCGAACGGGAAACTTTAGTCCCCCCCCAACAGAAACAGGTTAAAATTTTCCCGATCGGTTAATTTACTTGATAAGGCTCAGGCCAGACGGCATAATTTCCCGAACAGGAAATTAACATGCCGACTCAGATCGATACACCACAACATTTGGGCGAAGCAGTACGACACGCCCGCAAGGCACTGGGCCTGACCCAGCCCCAATTAGCGCTTGCTGCAGGCGTAGGCGTGCGGTTCATTGTTGACCTCGAAGCAGGCAAGCCCACAGTCAGGTTGGAGAACGTCCTGCGGGTCCTCCAAACGTTAGGAGCAACGCTAAGTCTATCGGGGCTGGGCGACAGCCAGACGCAGGAGGTGCAGTCATGAGCCGCGTCTTGGATGTCTGGTTGCTGGGGCGGCACATCGGGCAGTTGGCCCAAGTCGATGGCCGACTGAGCTTCAGCTACGCATCTGGGTGGCTGCAATCTGCCAACGCACGTGCCCTGTCACACCACCTCCCTTTGCAGGTAGAGGCGTTTGACGACAAAGCCACCCGGCCTTTCTTTGCCGGTCTGCTACCCGAAGGCGACAAGCGCAGACTGATTGCCCAAACCTTGCACGTCTCGCGCCAGAACGATTTCGCCCTGCTCGATGGCATTGGTGGCGAATGCGCTGGCGCGGTCAGCCTGCTGGAGCCTGGTCAGCAGCCAACTGTGATCACGCCCGAGCAAGCCATACGCTGGCTGGGCGAGACAGAACTGGTCGCCATTCTGGATGAGCTGCCACGCCGACCGATGCTGGCCGGGGAGGAAGGACTGCGTCTGTCATTGGCGGGTGCTCAAGACAAGCTACCCGTCGTCTTTGCCGAGGGCCGCATTGGCCTACCCCTGCAAGACACCCCAAGCTCGCACATCCTCAAACCGGCCATTTCAGCTGTTGAGGGCAGCGTGTTCAACGAAGGCTTCTGCCTGGCTCTGGCCGCGCGAATAAAGCTCCCTGCTGCCACTGCCACCATTCACCGGGCGGCTAATCGCGTGTATTTGCTGGTGGACCGATATGACCGTGTGCACCAGCCTGGTAGCGACTTGCAGCGCCTGCATCAGGAAGACTTCTGCCAAGCACTGGGCATTGCACCGGAGTACAAGTACCAGAACGAAGGCGGCCCCGATCTGGCCCAATGCTTCGCGCTGATACGTGCAGCCACGCGCCCAAGCGCTCCTCATCTATTGCGACTGCTCGACTACGTGATCTTCAATGCCCTGATTGGCAACCACGATGCGCACGCCAAGAACTTCTCCCTGATTTATACCGAGCGCGGTACGGTGTTGGCACCGCTTTACGACGCGTTGTCAACGGCGGTCTATGCGAACCTCACCGACAAAATGGCAATGAAGCTTGGCAGCAAATACAAATTCACCGAAGTTCAGGCACAGCATTGGGAACAGTTTGCGCAGGCTACCGGGCTGTCACCCGCGCAGGTCAAAAAGCGAGTTCTTGCACTGGCTCGTCAGCTACCAGCTGAAGCAGCCACACTGCGCTCAGCGTTCGTCGCACAAGACACTGATCACCCCATACTCGACGAAATCGTTGGCCTCATCGAACGACGTTGCCAACTCACCCGCAGACAGCTTGAGACGTCAGGGCCTGGTGACGATGAATGAAGATACTGATCGGCACACTGGTTGCGCTCAAACGCTTTAGCCACTTCAGGGGAATCAAACGAAACACAGGAATCAAATGTTCATCATGCAAAGTTGGCCTCTCTGAGAAATCACTGGGACGCGACCTTACGTACCCCACAATGTGGATAGCGGCGCCGCCCAGATTCCATCCCCCAAAGGCATCGTCTCGCTGCCGTCGTACAGCAATACGCCCATCTTGAATTGGCTGCCCGCGAGGCTCGCCAGCTTCTTCAGCCCACGAAGATCGTTTTCCTTAACAGTGGCGGCTGCTTTGACCTCGACCCCCACCAGCTGTCCGGCAGCGTTCTCGATCACGACATCGACCTCGAACTTGTCAGCATCCCGGTAGTACATCAAGCGATAGTCGCCCTCTGCCGTGGTCGTGTGCTTGAGCAGTTCCCCAAAAACAAAGGTCTCCAGCACATTCCCGAACCGCGTGCGGTCCTGATGCACTTCCTCGACGGTCAGATCCAGCAACGCTACCAGCAAGCCAGAATCAACGAACTGCAGCTTTGATGTTTTAACGACGCGGTTGAGGCGGTTGCGTGCCCAGACATCGACGCGCTTGAGCAGGTACATCTGCTCGAATACGCCGACGTAACGTGAGGCGGTCTTGCCGTCCAGACCGACCTGGCCGCCGAGTTGGGTGTAATTGCACATCTGACCGGCCGTCTGTGCCAGGGCTCGCAGGAATCGCGCCAACTGGTCGAGCTTCTCAATGCCCGCCACATCACGGACATCGCGCTGGATGATCGCGTCGATGTACTGACGCGCCCACGCCACACGGCGCTTGGCCGAGGCGCGCGAAATTGCTTCAGGGTAGCCACCACGCAGGACGCGCTCGATCAGATCATTGCCCAGTGCGGGTTGATCCACCTTGAGTATCTGGCCCGCGAAGGCGCTATCGATCCAGTTCGCCGAGCGCAGCTCGATTTCGCTCTGCGACAAAGGCAACAACGACAGGGTTTCCATCCGGCCAGCGAGTGAGTCGGCGACAGTTGGCAACGCCATCAAGTTGGCCGAGCCGGTCAGCAGAAACCGGCCAGGACGCCGGTCCTCGTCCACACTCTTCTTGATGGCAAGCAGCAACTGCGGCGCGCGCTGGATTTCATCGATCACGGCGCGATCCAGGCTGCGGATCATCCCGACCGGATCTTCCCGTGCTGACAGCAGGGTCAGCTCATTGTCCATGGTCAGGTAGCGCAACCCATCTTGCTCTGCGATTTGCCGCACCAGCGTTGTTTTGCCGGCCTGACGAGGACCTGCCAGCAACACGACCGGCGTATCCAGCAGGGCTTCAGCAATGCGCGGCTCGATCCGGCGCGGGAAAAGTGATGCCATATTCATGCCGCCATTTTATCGTAAATCTCGGAATCAGACAACGTAAATTCCGGAAATAAGCGCCGTGAATCTAGGAATCAAAGAGCGTGAATCACGGAGTGGATGGACTTCGCGTTCTCCAAACGCAAAAATCCCCCGACCCCACCACCGGCGAAGGCAGTGAGATCGGGGGATCGTCGTTTCAGGTTGTCGTGCTCGGCAGTACCGGTCAGCGGACCGGCCCGCGCCACTTGTCGAAGCTGCGGGCCCCTGCGTAGCAGAGACAAACAGCACCGAACAGCCACCGCAGCCACTTGGGCACCGCACCGAGCGTCTGCGCATGCAGGCTGGGTGCGCCCGGCAGGAGGTGCCCGGACTCCATCAGGCGACCTGCAGCGCCTTGAGGATAGGCAACTGCTTTTCGGCAAAAGCTGTCGCCTGCGCCGTCAGTTCGGCCAGGTTCTCTTCGGTGGTGTCGAGGGTCTTGCCCTCCTTCACCAGTTTTTGCCCTTGCGCGGCAATCAGCGCCCAGGCCTGTGCCACCCACTCTGCGGGCTGTTTTTTGCCCTGGGCAATGCTGAGCAGGAACAGCTGCTGGAAGCGGTTGACCGCCACACCCCCACCCGTGACAGGGCTGGCCAGGTAGGTGACGTCGTTGCTGCCCCGCGCCTTCTGGCACAGATACGCGTTGAGCTTTTTGCAATGTTCACGTGCCTTGCTGATCGTGGCCTCGTCCTGCACCAGACTCAAGTGCCCTGCCCCGGTCAGCAGCATCACCGCTTGCGTGAGTTGTGCAAAAACCACCCCTTTGTTTTTGACGGCTTGCTCCAGCTGGCCCAGTGACTTTGGCTGGTAGTCTGCCAGCACATCCAGTATGGGGGCGTAAATCGACTCGGTCATCAGGTACATCCCACTGGCCGAAGCTGAAGCAAACTACTGGCTGCAACTCGCCCAACAGGCCGAGACTGCCAACTCAACTTAAACCAAACAGCCTGCTTGAAATCCGGGGCGGTTCACACACTGAGGGTGCGGCGCAGCATCGCTGGCCAAATACAGTTTTGGGCAACGGTCTGGAAGGCTGCTCTTGGCCTGAATGCTCTACCGCGGCACCACCTCCACCGCTTCGGCCAGGCGGTCTCGGCTCAGGTGTGCATAACGGCTGGTGGTCTTGATGTCTGCATGACCGAGCAGCTCCTGAACCTCGTACAGACTGCGACCAGCATTGACCAGAAAGCTGGCAAAGCTGTGGCGCAAGTCGTGCACACGCAGCTCTGGCACACCTGCCTGCTGCCTGGCCGTGTGCCAGCTGTAGTAAATGGAGACATAGGGCTGTCCCGTTTTTGGATTGGCAAAAATGAACTCAGGCAGAAACTGCCCATCGCCCGCAGCTTCCGCCTTGAGCCTATTCAAAACTTCCAGTGCACCAGAAGACAAAGGCACATGACGGGCTTTGCCTGACTTGGTTTTGGCGATCCGCCAGTTTTTTCGCTGCCAGTCCACATCGCTCCAGCGTGCATCCAGCGCCTCGCGCTTACGGGCACCGGTGTAGATGAGAAACGGCACGATGTATTGCAGCATCGGGTTGTCGCTGCGCTGCACTGCAGCCAGCAGATTGCGCATCTGCTCCAGTGTGAGGTAGCGCTCAATCTTGTAACCATCGCGTTGGTTCGGCACCTCGACTGCGGGGTTGCAGGTCACGCCCTCTACTTTCCAGCGCAGGGCCAGCTTGTAGGCATAACGCAGAAAAATTAGCAACTTGTTGATGGTGCCAGGCGCCATGCCTTTGTCCGTCATCATCTGCACCAACCTTGCCACCTGCGGCACGGTGATCTGCCCCATGGGCAACATACCCAGTGCGGGTATAGCGTGGTTGCGCAGCACGCTTTCATCAGTGTCCCAGCTGCTCTTGTAGGTCTTGACAAACGGCAAGTACTGATCGGTGATAAAGGCTTCCAGATTGGGGCCAGCTCCTGGCAATACTTCGGCTTTGGGGTCGGCACCAACCCGGAGCTTGCGCAACACGTCACGGGCAGCTTCCCTGGCTTCTTGTACGTCCATGATCCGGGCATTGCCCAACGTTAACACTCTCTTGGGGTATTTGCCGTCTTTCTTTTCATACCAACGCAGCCGCCAGGCCATTCGCCCATTGGGCTGTACATCCACGTACAAACCCGTGATGTGGGTGTCAAACACCTCACGATGTGCCTGCCCTGGCAAACACACCAATTGGGCCAAGATGCCATCGGTCAATTGAACAGTCGTCACTTCATTCTCCATTGCTGTTGAAAGAGAACGAAGGTACAGACTGCTGAGTGCCCGATTTATAGGCAGTCCTTGTAGGTTATGAGAGTGTGTACGCCCATGGGACTTAAGCCGATTAAGCGTTGATGCAGCGTTGGCCGAACGGCATATGTCCCCCAAAGCCAATATTGACAGTCACTTAGAAGCCCAGTCGATGCCGCTCACTGCAAGTGTGGAAGTGCTTAATGGCACAGTGGGTAACGATACCTTTAACGCTGTTGACACCGAGATCTCAACGCTCAACGGCTTCGACTCGATCAATGGTGGGGCTGGTAACGATACCCTAAACATTGTTGCCACCAAAAATGCGGTAACTAACGTCAACGTGAATACGTCCCTGCCGAGTTCAGCAACGGTTTCGGGCATTGAGACTGTCAATATCGCATATGACACAGACGCTAACGGTAGCTGGTTCAGAACTGGTAGTGAAAACAACAACGACTACATCGATGCTGCACGCTTTGATGGCGTCAAGACCTTGACGCAGATTGCACAGGCCAATCAAGTTCGCAATGTCGCACAAGGTTCAACTGCTGTTTTCGCCGGATACGATGCCGATTTGAATACTGCTGTTTCTGCTGAGGATTCAGCAACACGCCTTGTGGTTGATGTTCAAGCGGTGGGTGACAGTTCCAACAACGGAGATAGCTATCTTGCGGTGGGCGGCAAGGCACTCAGTGATGTGGAGTTGAAGGGCGCTCTCGCAACTGGTGAGTCCAAGATTGGTTTGGACGTGGTTGTCGGCAAGGATGTTCAAGCAGTTAAAGTTAGCACTGCTGTGAACACCCAGCTTTGGATTGAGGATTCAACTCAAGCTACATGGGGAGCACAATGGGCGAACATTGCAGGGTATGGTGGCACGAAAACCGTAACCTCTGTCGATGCAAGCTCAAGTACCGGTGACATCGAATTCGACGGTGAGGTTTATAAATCTAACACTACTAACGGCGATGACCTTGCCACCATCAAAACGGGTTCTGGTGACGATACTGTTGCCATCAAAACAGTAACCGTGAAAGACGTTGCGGCAACGCTTACCGTTGATGAAACCGTTACAGCGACTCTGAGTACCAGTGACGGAGATGACTCTCTTACAGTCAATACGACTGGCGATGGCATAACCAACGTGAACGCTGGCGCTGGCGATGACGCTATCACTGTTGATGTGGGCCAAGGCGCAAATAGCGGCTCTTATGTAATCGCTGCAGGTGATGGTGATGACTCACTGACGCTGACTGCTCGTGGCACGGCTAAGCTGATCGTGACCATGGGTGCTGGCGACGATACAGTCGGATCCGTTACACTGGGTGCCGGTGACACGGTTGATCTGGGTGCTGGCGATGACCAAATCACCGTGAGCGGCTCCAGCATCGGCGCTGGTGGTTCTCTGACTGGTGGCGATGGCACCGACACGCTGGTGATGTCTGCTGCGGACGCAGCAGCAGCAACAGCCAGTGCTGCAGCAAAAGAAGCCTTTGCTGATCGCATCAGTAGCATTGAGAAACTCAGCATCGGCATGACTGCTGCCGGAGTCTCCAATACGGTAGATCTTGCACGTCTGAACAACATCAATAATGTCACCGTGGATGGCGTAGATGGAACATCTGCTCCCCGAGGCGAAATTCAAGTTCTTGATTTGACTGGTGCGCAAGCGCTTGTTACAGCAGGTGCACAAACCGGAGTTTTCTACGCCTTTGATGGCAATGGAGGTCAATTTGCAAACGGTGGCAACACCTACGTTTGGCTGGGACAGACATCTTCGGATGCTGATGTTGCACTCGCTGTTCAGCAGCAGTTGACTTTTGTAACACCACAAATTTACATTGGCCAAACTCTCTATACCGTAATCTCTGCGGCCATTGACCCAAATGATTCGGCTAAAGTTATTGTCGAATTTGACCTGCTAGATGGTGATGTTCCTGATTTGACCTTTGCCGGTGATGGCAATAACTCTCCAGCAGTCACGCTTAGCTCTGTAGTTGAATTTTCTGCATTTGATCCAAATGGAACATCGGCATCACTGGACTTGAATAATCTCGCAGCAAACGGAACTATTGAATTTACTTCACCAGTACTCAGCGATTCCAGCATCGGTGTGAAGGACGCCGCCACAGGCACCGCTGATGCTGTGAATCTGAAGCTGACATCTGCTGACGGTTTCACCAACACTGGCGTGATCACTATCTCTGACGTTGAGGCTGTCAATGTTGTGACCGACGATTCGGATACAACTGCTGCCACAGCAGCCTTTGTGGCCCCGCTGGCCATTGCAGCAACCAAGACGCTGACTGTTTCGGGTGATGCTGGCCTTGACCTGACAGGTTCGACCCTGACTGCATTGACTTCTGTAGATGCATCTGGCTTGACTGCAACAGGCGCCGCTGGTGGTTTGACAGTTGCATTGACTGCTACAACCGGTACTTCTGTGACCGGCGGTGCTGGCAATGACGTCATTACTGTTGCTGCTGCTGCCACTGGTAAGACCAACACGGTCATTGCTGGCGGTGGTAACGACGTTGTGAACGGTGATACTGGTAATGACAACATTAATGGTGGCGCTGGTGATGACAACATCGCTGGTAACGGTGGCGTAGACACCCTTACTGGCGGTGACGGTAACGACCTTATTAACGGTGGTGCGGGTGTCGACACCATTAGCGGTGATGCTGGTGATGACACACTCAATGGTTCTGGCGGCGCTGACATCATCTCTGGTGGTGCAGGTGCAGACGTGATCACTGGTGGTGCCGGCGCCGATGCACTCTCTGGTGGTACTGGTCGAGATGCTTTTGTGATTGCCGCCGCAGACTCTGGCGTTACAACCACAACAATCGACAAGATCAGCGACTTCGGTGTGCTGTCTTCTGCTATCGCTACAACAGATACTTTCGCCAACGCTGCAGCCTTCCAAGCCCTCTCTAAGGGTGGTGATAATGCGGACGTTCTGGATTTGGCTGGTACGACAAAAGTTGCCGCTGCTGCAATCACCCAGTTTGGTACGCTGTCTATGACTGCCTTGGCGGCTGTGACAGGTACTGACTTGCTTGTTACCAGCGATGTCAAGTACGCCGTAAACGCCAAGGGCTTGGTCTCATTGAGTGGTGTTGATGCTGCGAAGGTGGACACGCTGGCTGAGTGGGTTGCAGTTGCGCAGCAGCTTGCGACTCAGGCCAATGAAGTGTTGGTTTTCAACCTTAATGGCAACGCTTATGTCTACCTCGAAGGTGGCGCCAACGACAACGTAGTCGAGTTGACTGGCGTGACAGTTGGTGCCGCTGGTGGCTTGGTTGTGTCCACTGCTGCTGGCGCAATCGGCGACATCGTGATCGCCTAATCTCCTAGTGAGACCACCCCAACTTCGGTTGGGGCTACCTCTCGGCTTCGGCCGAGGGTTCTTTGCAAAGAAATTGCCCCACTGCTCAAAAGGCTTTGGGGTTTTTTCCTTTTACGTTCTAAATCAGCGCTATACAGGTGTGGCCTGTCCGGTGATCACCACCTCCGTGTCATCCGAGCCTTTGTGGAAATACGCCTCCAGTTCCAAGGGTGTCCAGCCCATGCTCTCAGCCTCGATCTCGGCGAGTTCGCGCAGGAAGTCGGATTCAAGGTCCATTCAATTAGCCCAGCTTGATGGTGTCGCCCTGTGGCAGGGCAGGTAACGCTGCTTGCAGGGCCTTGGCGTAAGCCATGCGGGCAGTTTGCAGGGCAGCAGCTTGTGCTTGTAGTCTGGCGAGTTCAGCATCCACGAACTGAAGGCTGGCAAGTTGCGCCTTGGCTTCAGTGGAGAGCTGGTCGAGGTCGTAGTCTTTGCCGTCGATCTTGATGGTTGGCATATCCAGTCCTTTCATGAAAAAACCCCACCCCCTTGTGAGGGGTGGGGTTAGAAGGTTTTCACCTCAAGCCCTTACCTTACGGTTTGGGCTAGTCTCCGCGGGAGATTAGGCCAGCGTGAAGTCGCCAGCAGTTGTAGTGGACTCGGTCAGAGTGGTGAAGCCAGTCACACCAACGAGCTTGATCAGGTCGTCTGTTGCACCAATGTTATTGAAAATATAGGTGTCTCCGCCAAACTCAAAGAATACAACTTCGTTGGCATCAATATCAGTCGTATCTGCAGCCAGAGCGACCAGCATTTCAGCCAGCGTATCGTCGGCAGCTTCAAATGTGACTTTACCGCCAGCAGAAACTTGCACGTTGGTAGCAGCAGAGGTGCCAGCAGATGGGGATGCACCAGCAACACCATCAGCAGCAGCCAAACGGATCACATCACCGGCAACGAAATCAGTGATGCTGTCAGCAGCAGCAGTCGTGGAGTCGTTATCGGCAAAGACAAAGATGTCATTACCAGCGCCGCCTGTCAGCGAGTCAGCACCCGTACCACCAGTGATGGTGTCAACACCAGCACCACCACTGATTGCGTCAGCGCCAGCAGCACCGTTCAACGTATCAGTACCGTCGTTACCGGTCAGGGTGTCAGCCCCGGTGTTACCGGTCAGGACGTCATTGCCAGCACCACCAGTCAGGGTCGTATCCAAACCTGCGTTGGCAGTTGCAGTCACAACACCAGCGGCACCAGTTGCAGTCACGCCGCTTGCGTCCAGAGTGCGCAGGGATGTGAAGGAGCCGTTTGCAAAGGTCATACCAGCATCACCCGACAGAGTGATGGTCGTAGCGCTGGTTGCATCCAAGTTCAGATCGAACATGGTGGTCGCGGCTGTGGTGTCTGTGTCATCTGTGGTGATGTTCAGGGTTTCCACGGAAGCCAGAGTCAAAACGCCAACGTTGGCAAAGCCGTTCGTTGCACTCACCTTAAGGTTCATGGCATCTGATGCACCGGTAAATGAACCAGTTAAAGCCACTGTGACGTCTGCATCAGCCAATGCGCCAGTTTGGGCAAATGTACCGCCGTTGCTGAAACCTGAGATCGTATAGGTCTGTGCAGCAGCAGCAGCACCAGCACCAGCGAGCGTAACGTAGTTAATGCTGTCCAAATTTGCAAGAGAAATGGTGCTATTGTCAGCAGCAGCGGCACCTGTAGAGGCGCCATACGCAGCAATACTCACACGCTCAAAGTTGGCAATGTCACCTTCGAAAGTGTCGTTTGCAGACACGGTCACGGCATCAGCAGCAGCCAAGCTGACAGTGTCTGTGCCCTCACCAGCATCAACAGAGCCGCCAGTTGCAGCAGCAGCGGAGAATGTGGCAACGTCGTCGCCGGCGCCCAAAGTGGATGCCTTGGTACCAGAAGCTGCGAACGTCACAGTGTCAACACCTGCACCGCCAACATAAGTCTGACCAGCAGCGATGGCTGTGTTCAGTGTCAGGTTACCAGTTCCACTGTTGGTAATCACAGCAGCAGCAGCAGCCGTTTGAGTGAAGGTGCCGTTAGCTGTACCGGTGAAATCAACGGTTGTTGCAGCAGCGGTTGTCAGCGTAGTGGCTGTTACAGCGGCGTCGAGGTTCACATTAACGTCGGTTGCAGCAGCAGCAATGATCGTACCAGCGGTCAGAGCGGCGTTCACGTCGACGTTCAGGGTCGTTGCAGCTGCTGTGGTCACAGTACCCAGAGCAGCGGTAGCTCCGTTGACGTTCACGTTAGCGGTTGTAGCGCCTGCGTCAGTAACGCCACCGTTGGTGCCACCGTTGAAGTTGATGGTCAGGGCGCGGGTGTCGGTAGTCGTTGCATCGGTGTTGGTAACCAGACCAGCAGCGGCATTCAGGTTCAGGGTCGTCAGCGCTTCTGAAGCCAGAGCAGCCGCACCAGTCAGACCTGTCAGAGTGACGGTTGTAAGTGTGTCTTGAGTGGCTGCTGTGGCAGTAGCGTTGGTGCCGGAATCGGTGATGGTTGCTGTACCGACGTCTTGTGCAGTTGCGCCGCCAGAGACTGTCACGGAAGTCACGCCTTTGGTGGTGATGCCCACACCATCCGCGCCACCACCGTTGTCAATTGCAGTACCAACGTTGGAAACAGTCACTGAGCGCAGATCGCTCAATGCACTGACGTCCAGCGTGATGGCATCGGTAGCTGCATCAGATGTATGGCTAACAACCAGATTTTCAATGCCAGCGATGGTGTACAGAGAGGTGTCGAGGGAGAGAGCAGTATTAGAAGCGTCGATGATGGTCAGGTTGTCAGTACCAGCGCCACCGTTGATGCTGTCCAGTGCAGTCAGTGTGGAAGCTGTGGCAGAGAAGTTATCGTTGCCAGAGCCGCCAGTGAAGCTATCCACACCAGAAGTGAGCGTGAATGTGCTGACCGCGGCGCCAACAGCAACGTCAGTAGCGCCGGTGTAAGCAGCAGCAGCTTCCACTTTGGTGTTCCATGCTGTAGCAGCAGCGCCGTAGGTGGCGTCAGCGGTCAGCGAAGAGAAGGCAGCCAGGATACTGGCGATGGTCTCGCCCCAAACGGCAGGAGCCTTGGAGCCCAGCTGGCCCACCACGTAGGCAACAGCGTTGTCTTTACCAGTGGTGATGCCCAGGTTGGTCACCACACGGTCAGCCACTTGAGCAGCGGTCAGGGTGCCGAACGAGTAGCTGAAGTAAGCGTTCAGCGTGGGGTTCAGACCCAGGTTGTCGATGTCACGGTTGACGGCAGCCATGGTAACGGTGCCGATTTGCACGCCGTACAGGGCGCCGGCGAAGCTTTGCACGATGGAAGTGCTGGTTGGGATCAGAGCCATTGTGTTTTTCCTTTAAAAAAACAGTTTCAAAAAAACCCGGTCTTCTTTGCAAAGAAACCCGAGTGCGAGCGATTGGGTTTGCCCACACTCGCCTGAAAGTCCTCTTTTTGAAGGCTTTCAAGCCAGTACGGGCGTTAGTCTCCTCACGCTGGTCATGACTATATGACTGGTGGGCATTCTAGCCGAGCGCTTCATGTGTTTCTTTGTGATTCGGGTCACACGCAAGCGCCATTGACCGGGGTGTTGTGCCAAAACATCGTTTTTTGCCTGTTTTTTGTGCAATTCAGTGGTTTGGGGGCTCATCGGCTGGTCCAGCGCAGTCCGGCATGGATGGCAGTTTTTTTAATGTTCAACAAGGTGTTAGACGATTTTTGTGATGTCGATTCCAGATCGAGCCCGGCGCTCCACTGGCCGCGCAGGGGCTGCCAGTAGCCCAGGCCCCAGTCCAGCCGGGTGGTGCGGCTGATCAGGTTACCCGTGAGGGGGCTGTAGGTCTCGCGGTCGTTCATGCGGGTCTGGCGCAACCAGCCGTAGGCGCTGCCGGGGCCCAACGGGCGCTCGTGGCGCACCAGCCAGTCGGCCCGCTGTTTGTCACCGCCAGGGCGCAGGGGGCTGTCGGCCCGGTCTTGCCCGGTGCCCAGCGCCCATTGCGTTTCAGACTGGTCGGGGTGGCGGCAGCTGCCGTCCAGCCGCACGTGGTGGTAGTGGCCATCCAGGTTGGGGCTGCTGGGGTATTGCTGGGCCATCGAGCCCAGACCCGCCCCCCAGCGGCAGGGGTGCTGGCGGCTGGGCTGCTCATATTTAAGCAGCAAGCCCTGATCCTGGTAGCTGAAGCTGTCGCCCTGGCGGTAGTGGTGGGCGTCCATGCGCAGCTGAAGGTTGCCGGGGCCAGCCGGCCGGCTGTAGCTGGCCGACAGTTCGCTGAGCTGGTGGTGGGGCATGCCGTCTGCCCCGGTGTGTCGGGTTTGCAGCGCCAGGCCCAGGCGCAGTTCGGCCAGGCCCAGGCTGCGGCTGCCCTGCACGGCCAGCAGGTTTTTCAGGGCGGCGCCACCCTGGGGGCGGTTGGCCGCGTCCAGCGGCACCAGCACGGGGCCGTTGGACAGGTACAGCGTCATGGCGCTGGCGTGGGTGGTGCTGGCCAGGTTGGTGTCGTAGCCGGCTGTGGTTTGCAGCAGCTGGCCCCAGGCCCAGCCGGGCATGGGGCGGTCGGGCGGGGCGTCGGCCAGGCCGCCTTGCAGCCACTGGCGCAGGCCGGGGTCAATGTCGGGCCGCTTGGCCACCTGCTCGACCAGCTGGCGGGCGGCGTCCTTGTCACCCAGCCGGGCCAGGGCCTGGGCGTAGTCAAGTTGGGCGCCGGGCAGGTCGGGGTTGAGCAGCAGGGCTTTTTCAAGGTGGTTGGCGGCCTGGGTCACCTGGCCGGCCAGCAGGTGCAGCGTGCCCCTGTAGGCATGAAAGTCGGCACGGGTTTCGCAGGCGGCTTCCAGCCCTTGCATTTGCGCCAGGGCGTCTGCCACGGCTGCGGGCTGGCCGGGCGGCTGCGCCGGAAAGCCTGCGGGGCAAGCGCTGGCGGGCGCTGCGGGCTGGCCCGTCTGCTGGGCATATTGCTGGGCATACAGTGGCTGGCCTTGCAATGCGGCCAAAAGTACCAGCGTGGCAACAGCGTGTGACGGGACGCGAGGGGGCATGAAGTGTTCGGTGGCAAGCGCGCGGGCTTGCTCAGCCGACAAAGGCTTGTTCTTGCTCTGCACTGTAGACCAGGTGCAGATGAGCAGGCCCGTACTGGACTGGCAGGGTGTGGATTTTACGGGGCACGGTCATGCCCGCCAGCAAAAAGTCGCCCAGCGCCCGGGCCTGCGGCGGGCGGGCGCGGCGCACCACCTCGGGGCCAAGCAAAATGGGGTAGGCCAGTTCGGCGGTGAGGTTTTCAAGGCGGGCCGCCACCGACACGGTTTCGCCCAGCACCGAATGCACGCGGCGGTGGGCCGGACCAAACGAGCCGACCATGACTTCGCCGGTTTCGATGCCGATGCCCACGTCCAGCGGCGGGGTTTCGCGGCTGGCCACCTGGGGCAGCTGGGCCAGGGCTTCGCGCCAGATTTCCTCGGCCGCACCCACGGCGCGGCTGGCATGGTCGGCGCAGGGGCTGGAGCCGTTCCAGACCGCCATGAGGCCGTCGCCCACCATCTGCTCGACCACGCCGCCGTGCTGGCTGACGATGCGGTCGGTGGTGGTGTAGAAGAGGTGCAGCACGGTGGCCGCGTCTTCGGGGCTGCGGCCTTCGCAATAGGCCGAGAAGTTGCGCAGGTCCACAAACATGACGGTGGCGTCCTGGCGCTGGGCCAGCACCTGTTCGGTGGGGCCGGTCAGGGCCACCTTGCGGGCGGCGGCTTCGGGCAGGTAGCTCGACAGGTTCTGGTAGATGCGTTCACGTTCAAAGCGCACGCGCAGCATTTCTGCGGCCAGCACAAAAGTGGACGACAGCAGCACAAACAAGGCCGGTGTGCCCCAGGCCAGCACCTGGTGCCAGGCCAGCAGCGCATGGGCATGAAACGCCCACAGGGCCAGCACCTGCAGTGCGGCCAGCGCCGGAATGCTGATGCCCGCCCCCAAACGGCCCAGCGGGCCCAGGCGCAGCACCAGCAGCAGGGCCAGCACGCTCAGGCCACCGGCCAGCCAGGGCCACAGGCTGGCCCAGGCGGGCACATAAGGGGTGCGTTCGTCGAGTGCGGCGGCCAGCAGCTGGGCATGCACCTCGATGCCGCCCACCGCACCGCCCTGGGGGGTGGGCACGGCGTCACCGGCGCCCATGGCGGTGGAGCCCACCAGCACCCAGGCGCCTTGCAGCAGCTTGGCGGGCACTTGCCCGGTCAGCAGGTCCGAGGCCGAGACCGACATGAAGCCGGTGCGCGGGGTTTGGTAAGACACCAGCAGATGGCCTTGCGCGTCGAGCGGCAGGGCAAAGCCGCCCACCTGCAGCGTGCGAGCCGGGGCCGTCAGGCCCGAAGACGGTGCCCACTGCGGTTGCGCGCCCGAGGCCAGCGCCAGCGCCGACACGGCCAGCGCCGGGTAAGCCTTGCCCTGGTGGCAGATGACGGCGGGCACGCGGCGCACGGCGCCGTCGGGGTCGACCACGGGGTTGATGTGGCCCACGGCGCTTTGGCTTTGCAGCAAGCTGGCAGCAGGCCCCATGTAGCCGTGCGCGGTGGTGATGCCGGGGGCGCAGGCCAGGGCCGGGGCGGGGCTGCCCAGCTGGCCGGACTGGACGTTGTGTTCGGGCTTGAGGGCGAAAAGCTGCGCCAGCACGGTGGGGGCACCGCTGTGCAGGGCGCGGGCCAGCACCGGGTCCTGGGGCTGGGCGCCGTCAAACAGGATGTCGATGACCTTGAGGCCGACGCCTTGCTGGTCAAGGGTGCCGAGCAGCTGGGCCATGCGTTCGCGTGGCCAGGGCCAGGGGCCCAAGGCCTGGACGCTTTTTTCGTCAATGTCGACCACGACCACGCGGCGCTCCTGGGCGCTGCTGTCGGCCCAGGACCAGGTGCGGCTGGTCAGGCGGTCATTCCAGGCCTGCATGGGGGCGGGCCACAGCGCCTGCAGCCCCACCACCAGCAGCAGGGCCAGCAGCACGGCCAGGGCACGCATGCGGGCGGCGCTGAGCAGCAGGGTCTGGAACGGTGCGGCCATGTCAGCGGCCCCAGAGGGTGGCGCCGGACAGGCTGCCGTTGCCTACCGGTGCATTGAAGAAGTAGCCGCCCTGGCGACCCGTGAGGCTGAGCGCACCGGCCACATTGCCCTGGCCACCGGCGCCCGTGCCAATGAAGACGCCGGTCTGCACGTCGACCTTGCCGTCGTAGCGCAGGTTTTGGGTGTCCATGCCGTTGGCCTGCACCTGCAGCTGGGTGGCGAAGCTGCGCTGGGCAAAGTCGACGCTGAGGCTGCCGCCATTGACCTGGGCCGCCGTGACCTCGTTGGTGGGCAGGCGGTATTGGGCGGCAGAGGCCTGCAGCTTGAACTGGGCCTGGTTGGTCAGGCTGGGGAGGTGGTTGGGGACGTTGGGTTCGCGAAAGAGGAAGTAGTAGCCGTCACCCACGGTGACCTGGTTGCCTTCCATGGCCTGGCGGAACGTGAGGGTGAGCGAGTCGCCGGGCAGCGGGGCCTGGGACCAGCGACCCCAGATGAGGCGGGTCTGGGGCAGTGCGCTGTCGGGGGTCTTGCTGGTGGTCACGGCGCGCTCGGTGTTGTCGCGCATCTGGCGGTCGAGCTGGCTGAGTTTTTCGGTTTCTTTGGGGCCGGAGATCTGCTGCAGGGTGGGGTCGATGGCGCCGCTGCGGTAAACCAGCGCCATGCCCGCCATGTCGGCGGTCAGGTCGCGGGCGCGGGCGGTGGCGCACACGCCCAGGGCGTCGGGGCGGCAGCCTTGGTCAAACGGGGCCATGACGATGGCGCCCTGGTTGACAGTGACACGGGTGCTGCCCTGCACGGCCTGGGTGGTGAAGTCGGTGCCCTTGACGCCAATGGCCACCAGCGGGGTGTTGAGGCGAAAGCGGTCTTTGGCTTCCTGGGCGGCTTTGCCCGAGATGGAGCGCACTTCGCCCTGGTCCAGGCTCAGGCGCACGACCGAGGCGGAGGGCTGGGCCGGGTCAAAGCGGAATTCGTGGATGGTGAAAACGGAATTGGGCCGCACGCTGACCAGCGCACCGTCGACAAAGCGGATGTGCAGGTGGCCGTTGGCCGAGGTCTTGATGACGTCGCCTTGTTCGATGGCGTCGCCCTTGGCCAGGTTGCGGGCCACGCCGCCGGGCCGCTGGATTTCGAGCTGGCCGACGACCAGGGTGATTTCACCGACGCGGTTGCGGGCCTGGGCGGGCAGCGTCCAGCCGATGACCAGAAGAAAGGTCAGCCAGAGTTGAATGAGCGCGCCGGGCCGGATGGACATGGTGATGGAGTGTGCAGCAGGACACCGATTTTAGAAACCGGGGTGGCCATTGCGTGTGAGCGCAGTCACAGCGCAGGCAAAAAAGCACAGGCGGGTCGCCCCCGTAAAGCGTATTAAATAGCTACATTAGAAAGGGTTCGCTGTTTCATAATAGTTGGCTGATGGCCATTCACCCCTCCCTCTTGTCGCAGTTCTCCCTGCTCAGGCATTTGTCCGTTGCGGATTTGCCGGGTGTGGCGGAGCAATCGATGCTCAGGAGTTTTGCCAAACGTGAGGTGGTGCTGACGAAAGACGCGCCTTCTGAACACCTGTATTTCCTGCTCGAAGGCCATCTGCAGGCGACCGACTTCACGCTCGATGGCAAAGAGGTCGGTTTGTATTTTGTGCAGGAGGGCCAGTACTTTGGCGAAATTGCCATGCTCGATGGCCTGCCGCAACCCGAGATCGTGATTGCCAGCAAGAAGTCGCAGGTGATCATGGTGCCCAACCGGATCATCCGGGGGCTGATCCTGTCGCATTCGGCCATGACCGAAGCCGTCACAGCCGGGCTGGCCAGGCGCATACGGGCACAGAGCGAGCAGCGGCAGATCCTGTCGATCAACAACCCGCTGCAGCGGGTGTGTGCACAAATCCTGATGCTGCTGCGGCACACGCAAGGACGCGATGCAGCCACGGACCCGGCAGCACGCCAGACGCTGGCCAACGCCCCGACCCACCAGGAGCTGGCCATGATGGTCAACCTGAGCCGCGAGACGGTGACACGGGTGTTTCAGGTCTTGCAGTCAAGCGGGGCGCTGGACCGTCAGGCTGACCACATGAGCGTGGATTGGAGCCGGGTGAACGCGCTGGCGCGCAACCCCGATTGAGCAGCCCAGCCTGGGGGCTCAGCCCGGGGTGCGGGGCAGACCGTGGTGCCAGTGCCAGCCTTGCCAGGCCCAGGGGCTGTGGCGCACGGCGCTGGCCAGAAAATCAAAATAGGCCTGCACGACCTCGTGTGTGCCCAGGCCGTCGGGCAAACGCTTGAGCAGCAGCCTGTAGCCCCCCAGCAGATCAGGATAGAGCAAGGCGAGGGTCACTGGCACCTGCTGTTCAAGGGCCGTCTCGACGACGCCCACACCCACATGGAAACTGCGGCCCATGAAATGCACCGGTGGCTGGTCACCGGGGGGCATGGGGTTGTCGCAGATGCTCACCACGCCGTGGCGACTGGCAAAGGCCTGGCGCAAACCGCGCAGGAGGTTGCGGGGTTCGTCGGTGAACAGGTATTTGCCACCGCCGAATTTGGCCTCGCTCTGCCCGTTGATGATGCGCATGAAGCGCCCGGTGTAGGGCGCCATGGGGGAGGCTTTTTCTGTAGCGGCCACACCCCAGGTGGGCACCCCGGATTGCCCGAGCACGATGCCCAGGGTGTTGTGATGGTGGGAGTGGTACGAAAGCACCAGACCGCCCTGCGCTTGCAGCTGTGCCAGCACATCGGGATGGTCGATGCTGACGTGCTGGCGCACCCAGGCGGGGTCCATGCGGTGGTAGTCAAAGATGCTGGTGGCAAACAGGCCATGGCTGGCCAGCCAGCCATTGGTGAACCTGCTGGCGGTGGCTTCGTCCACACCAAAGGCATGCATGAAGGATTGCTGCAGGGCGGGTCGGTCGGCCTTGTAGGGTGAGGCCAGTCGGCCCCAGATGCGCGAGAGGCGGGTCTTGCCAAAGGGGAGCCTGGCAATCCATTGCGCGCCCGTAAAGAAGCGCCGACTGGCCAGCGCAAAGGCGAGTTGCTGCGGGTCCATCAGAGGGGTTGCCATTGGTGCGGCAGCGAGACCACGCCCTGCTCCAGGTGGGTCTGGGTGACGTTGAGGGTGGCGAAATGCTCGACGGCTTCATAGACATGCACGGCACGTTCGCACATGAGGTAGGCCGAGAGCGTGAAGCGGCCCTTGAGCAGGGGGAGCCTGGGAAAGCGCAGGCAGGCGCGGCCATGGCCACGCGCGTCACGGGTGAGTGCGACGCCATCGATCCAGTTGCCGGTGCTGCACAGCACGCGGCCGTCGGCGCCGTAGACCATGATGGCCAGGTTGGGGGCAGGCAGGGTCGGGTCGGAGGCAAATTCAAACTCGACGCTCAGCTCGCTTTCGCCGCTGCGCACCTGCAGGGTGGTGCCGCTGATGTCGTCGCAGCGGGCCTTGATGCCCAGCAGCCGTGCGGGGCCTGTGGCCGCAAGGGGTGCAGCGGGCGCCGTGTCGGTCGTTTCTGCAGACGCTGCCGCCGCCTGGCTGGCGGTCTGGGCAGACAGCCAGTCGTTGTATTGGGCAATGACCTGGGCCGATGGGCCAAGCGCCATGACCTTGCCCTGGTGCAGCCAGATGCAACGGCTGCACAGCGCCTCGACCTGAAACAGGGAGTGCGAACAAAAGAGCAAGGTGACGCCGTTTTCCTTGAGCTGCATGATGCGGTCAAAGGATTTGCGGGCAAAGGCACCGTCGCCCACGGCCAGGGCTTCGTCGATGACCAGGATGTCGGGCTTGACGGATGTAGCAATCGAGAAGGCCAGGCGCACGTACATGCCGCTGGAGTAGGTGCGCACGGGCTGGTCGATGAATTCGCCGATGTCGGCAAAGTCGATGATGGCCTGCAGGTGTTGCTGAATGTGCTCGGGCGACATGCCGTAGAGGGCGGCACTGAAGAGGATGTTTTCGCGGCCGGTGAAGTCCGGGTTGAAGCCAGCGCCCAGTTCGAGCAGCGCCGCGATCTGGCCGTGGACTTCCAGTTGGCCTTCGCTGGGCGAAAGCGTGCCACACAGCAGCTGCAGCAAGGTGGATTTGCCAGCACCGTTTTGGCCAATGACGCCGATCGATTCACCGGAGGCAATGTCCAGGTTCAGCCCTTGCAGGGCATGAAAGCATGCCGCGTCGCTGGCGCGCCCGGTCAGCAGCTGCCACAGACGGCGATAAGGCGAGATGCCCAGCACATAGCGCTTGCCCAGTTGCTGAGCCCGGATGGCGAACTTGGAGGGTTCAGATGACATCGGCAAACCCTGACCTGACCCGTCTGAACAGGGCGTAGGCCAACAGTGCCAGCAGCGTGCTGACGAGCATGGACTGGGCCCACATTTGCAGCGAGGGCAGCCCTCCCTGAAAAACCAGCGCGCGCACTTGCTCAATGAAGACGGTGAGCGGGTTCCAGCCCAGCAGCTTTTGAGCCAGAGGGGGCAGCGCGGAGACGGGGTAGAACACAGGGCTGAGAAACTGCAGGAGGCCTATCGCCAGCGTCACAAGCTGAGGCAGGTCTCGAATGAAGACGCCCAGCGAAGCCAGCAACAGGCTGCCGCCCCACAACAGCAAGGCCAGCGGGATCAGCAACAAAGGCAGCAAAAGCCACTGTGGCTGGGGTGTTGCACCCAGGGCCGTGGCCACAAGGACCAGCAACACCATGGACACGCCCGCATGAAACGCCGCATTGAGCACGGGCGCCCACGGCAGCAGGGCCAGCGGAAAGCGAACCTTCTTGACGAGGTGGGGGTGGTCGTTGATGAGTCGGGGCGAGCGGCTCCAGCATTCGGCTGCAGCCTGGAAGATCAACAGGCCGGCAAACAGGTGCAGGGCAAATTCGATCGGGCTGTCTCCGGCGCCGGGCCAGCGCACCTTGAAGATGTACTTGAAGGCAATGGTGTAGACGCCGAGCATGAGCAAGGGGCTGAACAGCGCCCAGATCCAGCCCAGATGTGTGCCTTTGTACCGGGTCTGAATGTCCCTGCGGGCCAGCTGCACGACAAGCCAGCCATGGTAGCGAAGGCTGTGCGCGAAGGTGGGAGCTTGCTCTGCGGCCAGGGTGGATGACATTGGGCGAATTGTATGATACGGAAGTATGTCCTCTCCCCTTGTCTCCCTTCTGGTTCGCAGCACAGACAGAGCCACACTCAGGTCAACTCTGGAATCGATCGGGAGGCAGGATTACCCCGCCATCGAGGTGTGGGTGGTGGCCGCAGTGCCCGGTCATTCGCCGCTGGCAAATGACCTGGATCTGCCCCACGCACAGCTGGTGCCCACAGAGGTGCAGCTGCACCGGTCTGTGGCAGCGAACAAGGCGCTGAGCCTGGCGCGTGGCGAGTACGCCCTCTTTGTGGACGACGATGACTGGATCGGGCCGAGCCATGTCAGCGCATTGGTCAAGGCGCTGCAGGCATCGCCAGAGCAACTGGTGGCCTACACCCGAACCCGGACTGTCAGCAGCGACAGCCGTGCCGACATGCCGGTGCTGGGCGAGCGGTTTGACGCCTTGCGGCTGCTGGCGGGCAACTCGATCGCCCTCAACAGCGCACTGTTTTCGACGAAGCTCATAGCGCTGGGCTGCCGTTTTGATGAACAGCTCGATCTGTTTGAGGATTGGGACTTCTGGATTCAGGCGCTGCAGCACAGCCCCTCGTTTGTGTTTGTTCCGCAAGCTTCGGCTTTCTACCGCATCCATGCCAGTTCGGGCGTGCATGAGCAGGTACGCTTTCACAGCGATGCTTACCGCAAGGTTTACGAAAAATGGCGCACGCTGTGGCCCAGCCAGGCGCTCAGTGGGCTGATGGAGCGCAGCTGGCTGCACGAAGATCTGGTGCATGTCGTCCAGGCCAAGGACTCAGAACTTCTAGAGGTCAAGAGCGAGCTTGCGCAAATCCACCAAGCGCTGGGACAGCTTGGTCGGCAGCTGGAAGAGGAACGCCTGTTGCATGAGCAGGAGCGGGCCCGTATTTTTGCCAGCAGGAGCTGGCGCGTCACGGCGCCGCTGCGCGCTGCGGGTCGGTTTGCCAGGCTTTACCGTTCGCGCCTGCGCCGCCTGTGGGGCGTTGCCCGCAAGGTGGCCGGATCGATGGACCGTTTGCCGGCGCTGCTGCGCCAGCATGGTGTGCGTGGTTTGCTGGCGCGTTTGCGTGACGAAACCCGCCGTGAAGAACCTTACGCGGCCTGGATTGACGAGAACGAACCCGCCCCGCACGAATACCCGATCCTGCAGGCAAGGTTGGGCACCTGGCAGGTTCAGCCGCTGGTGTCGGTGCTGATGCCCACCTACAACTCGCCCCTGGGCTATCTGCAGGAGGCGATCGAGAGTGTTCAGGCTCAGATTTACCCACACTGGGAGTTGTGCATCGCTGATGATGCGTCGCCCGACCCGCAAGTGCGGGTGTTCCTGGAGCAGGCGGCTGCACGCGATCCGCGCATCGTGCTGTCCTTGCGTGAACGCAACGGCCACATTTCGGCCAGCAGCAACACCGCACTGGAGAGCGCCCGTGGCGAGTGGGTGGCTTTGCTGGACCACGATGACCGGCTCCATCCGCTGGCCTTGTACCGCGTGGTTGAAGCCTTGCAGCAGGCACCCGATGCCACGCTCGTTTACAGCGATGAGGACAAGATCAACGAGCGTGGCGAGCGTTTCGATCCTTATTTCAAGAGCGATTACAACCGCGAGCTGATGTGGGCCCAGAACATGATCAGCCACCTGGGCTGTTACCGTCGGCAGACTTTGCTGGACATCGGTGGCTTCAGACAGGGTTTTGAGGGTTCACAGGATTACGACCTGGCCTTGCGGGTGATTGAGCGCAGCCGGCCGGATCAGATCGTGCATGTGCCGCGTGTGCTCTACCACTGGCGGGCCATCACCGGCAGTACAGCGCTGTCTGCAGATCAAAAACCGTATGCGGAAATTGCCAGCCGCAAGGCGCTGCAAGAGCACCTTGACCGCTCGGGCATCGTGGCCACGGTGTCTGCTGCACCGGAAATCCCGGCCATGAACCGGGTCAGGCTGAAGCTGCCGATGCCACTGCCGCTGGTGAGCATCCTGATCCCGACGCGGGACCGGATCGATTTACTCAGGATGTGCATCGACTCACTGCAAAGGCGCAGCACTTACCCTCACATTGAAATCATCGTCATCGACAACGGCAGCGTGGAAGAGCAAAGCCTGTCTTACTTCGACAGCCTGCGGGCCAATGGGGTGAAGGTGATCCGTGACGACAGCCCGTTCAACTATTCAGCACTGAACAACCGGGCGGCCAGAGAGGCCAAGGGCGAATTCATCTGCCTGATGAACAACGACATCGAAATCATCACGCCGGACTGGCTGGAGGAGATGCTGTCGTTTGCGGCATTGCCGGGCGTGGGTGCGGTGGGTACTCGTCTGTGGTACCCCGGCGATGCAGGTCTGCAACACGGCGGTGTGGTGATCGGACTGGGCGGTGTGGCTGGGCATGCACACAGCAGGCTTGCGCGCCATCATCCGGGTTATTTCGGGCGCATTGCCTTGCACCATCGCCTGATGGCGGTCACTGCGGCCTGCCTGCTGATCCGCAAATCGCATTTCATGGTGGTTGATGGGCTGGACGAGGGTCTGGCCGTCGCCTTCAATGATGTGGATTTCTGCCTGCGCCTGCATCGGGCAGGTTTGGCCTGCATCTACACGCCTTATGCCGAAATGGTCCATCACGAGTCTGCCAGCCGGGGAGACGACCTCACGGGTGAGCGTCGGGAACGGTTTCTTTCCGAGGTGAAGTTCATGCAGGAGCGCTGGAAAGACACCTTGCAAGACGACCCTTTCTTTTCTCCCAATCTTTCCCTTTGGCACGGGGATTTCAGGCCCGCACGTCCCAGCAGGCTGCCCAAACTTTGATGCCGTCTGCTCACGTCACTGCTCCGGCGCCACCGGCCTTACTGCAATGGCCGTCGGGTGATGGCCATTGCAGCGCCCTCTGGCGTTCGGATGCCCCCCTTCCCCGCCGCGTGGTGCTGGCAGACGACACGCTGCCCGCCGATGCAGCCTACCGCATGGCCTGTGAGGGCACGGGGTTGCTGTGGCGTGGCGACTTTCAGAATGCGCGGCATTTGCTGCAGGCCCTGGCGCGACGGCTCGACCGGCCACGGCGCGGCAAAGCCCGGCCAGCGGCGACAGAGGCAGTGCCTGCGGCGGCATTTCATGCACACCGGCAGGCACAGGCCCAACGGGCCCGGGTGCTGGGCATGCTGCTGATCGAGCTGCAGGGAGACTACGGCATTGCCCTGCGACGTGCGCCCGATGTGCGGCAGGCGTGTACCGAAGCCTGGGGCGAGCCCGATGGGCAGGTCTGCGTGGTGCCACTGCGGAGCCTGCAGGGCTTGGTGGGCGCGCACGAGTGGCGCAAAAAAGGCGTGCCGGTGGCTGCACTGGGCGGAGCTTACATTCATCCGCATTACGGGGTGTTTTCTCCGATACGCGGGGAATATCTCGATCTCGTGGCAAACGCCCCCTTGCCAACAGCCTTGCAACGCTTGCCATGTGCTTTTGATATTGGTGTGGGCACTGGTGTGTTGTCAGCCATACTCGCACGGCGTGGGGTGCCCCGTGTGGTGGGAACGGATTTATCGGACCGCGCTCTGTCTTGCGCCGCTGACAATCTGCATCGCCTTGGATTTTCAGATCAGGTCACGCTGGAAAAAAGCGATTTGTTCCCGCAAGGCCGCGCCGCATTGGTGGTGTGCAATCCGCCATGGGTTCCTGCACGTCCAACTTCTGCACTGGATATGGCGATCTATGACGAAAACAGCAGCATGCTGCGTGGCTTCCTGTCTGGCCTTGCATCGCATTTGTGCGAAGGGGGTGAAGGCTGGCTTATCCTGTCAGACTTGGCCGAACACCTGGGTTTGCGCAGTCGCGCAGAATTAATGGGCTGGATCCAATCCGCTGGACTGGTGGTGCTGGGCCGCTTGGACGTCAAGCCGCGTCATGGCAAGACGCAGGATGCGAATGACCCTCTTCATGCGGCACGTGCTGCAGAGGTCACCTCACTTTGGCGTCTGGGCGCCATCCGCCCATCTACCGGTTCGCCGTGATGCTGGCCAGCAGCCCGAGCGACTAAAATTCATAACGTTTAACCACTCAGCATTTCTACCCGTCAAATTGACGGAATGAGCATTCATGTCACAGACCACCGTGCATATTCTGATGGCCACCTACAACGGTGCCCGGTTTCTGCACGAGCAACTGGCATCCATTGCCCGGCAGTCACACACGGCTTGGCGACTGACCGTCAGCGACGATGGATCGGATGATGAGACGCTGGACATAGTGAGACGTTTTGCGCAGACGACACAGCAACCTGTGACCTTGCTGCAGGGTCCCGGACAGGGACCGACCAAAAACTTTTTCCATCTGATTTCCCAGTCCCAGCCGGGCGCGGAAAGTGATTTGTTTGCTTTCGCCGACCAGGACGATGTCTGGTTGGAAGACAAACTCAGCCGCGCTGTTGAATGGCATCAAACACAGCTGCACCACCCTGTGCGTCTGTATTGTGGGCGCACAAGATATGTCGACGAATTGCTTCGCCCGATCGGTGAAAGTCGCCGTCTGAAACGTGCGCCTGACTTTGGCAACGCGCTGGTGCAGAACATCGCCAGCGGCAACACCATGGTGTTCAGCACCGCTCTGCTTCGCACACTGAAAAACATAGACCCTGACCACAGTGTGTGGCATGACTGGACCACCTATCTGACTGCTACAGCATTGCGAGGCAATGTCTGTTTTGATGACGATCCGGCATTGCTCTACCGACAGCATGCCGCCAATGTGATCGGCTCCAACGAAGGCCTCATGGCTCAATTGCAGCGCTTCAAACCCATCTTTCAGGGGCGTTACAAAAAGTGGTCAGACGCCAACCTGGCGGCCATGCAAGATATCAACGAGCAGTTGCCCAGCTCAACCCAAAATTGTCTGGATTTTTTTGAACGCATGCGCCGCTCAAAAAGCTGCAGGATCAGGGTGCAAAACTTCATGCAGTCGGGGATACGCAGACAAAGTCTGGCGTCCAACACGACGCTGTTGATGGCCTTGATCTTCAAACTGGCATAAGTACGTCCATTCAAATTCTGGCCAGCACCGGTCCCAAGGCCTTGCCAGTATGGGTGCCCAGCCGTACCAGGTCTTCGGGTGTGCCTGCGGCCACGATGCGCCCGCCCGCGTTGCCGCCTTCGGGGCCGAGGTCGATGATCCAGTCGGCTTCGGCAATCACGTCCAGATCGTGCTCGATCACCACCACGCTGTGCCCGGCATTGACCAGGCGGTGCAGCACGCGAATGAGTTTGTCCACGTCGGCCATGTGCAGGCCCACGGTGGGCTCGTCGAGCACATAGAGCGTGTGCGGCGCCTTCTGCCCGCGCTTGCCCACTTCGTCGCGCACCTTGGTCAGTTCGGTCACCAGCTTGATGCGTTGCGCCTCGCCACCGCTGAGCGTGGGTGAAGGCTGACCCAGCGTGAGGTAGCCAAGCCCGACATCCTTGAGCAACTGCAGCGGGTGCGCGATGCTGGGCATGCTGGCAAAGAAGTCCACGGCCTCGTCCACTTCCATTCGCAGCACATCGCCAATGCTCTTGCCACGCCAAGTCACGGCCAGGGTTTCGGG
>JACCDV010562622.1_pt1 | contig 54599 bp, 69 predicted proteins | sample 7446131 | NCBI WGS metagenome assembly JACCDV01 (sample SAMN15323448, study PRJNA562643) | freshwater metagenome | isolation source: river surface water | place: USA:Blue River Watershed | collected 2017-08-17
CGCGGTTTCTGTCCCTGGGAAGGGGACAGAAACATCGCTGTGGCTTCACAGTTGACCCGTAAGCAATACTTATTCCTTACTAAAATAGAAAATCACTTGTGTTATACACAAGTGATTTTCTATTTTGCCAACTGTGACCCAGCGCGAGACACTTACCGAACTTTGAAACAAGAAAAAACAGTCGGCCGAACCCAAAAGTACCGCTCTATTGAGCGGTACTTTTGCCATTTTTGAGGTTGGTGTCCTTGAATGTGACCCCACGGAGAATCGAACTCCGATTACCAGAATGAAAACCTGATGTCCTAGCCGTTAGACGATGGGGCCAATATTGTTATATTTGGCTAAATATGGTCACTTTTGCCTGGGCAAAAGTGACCATATTTATAGCAGAAGATTGGGAAAAAGGGAAGAGGAATTATGCGCCGTTTGTTTAGGGTGCTTTTAGGGTTGTATTTAGGTCTAAAAAAGGTACCATAATGAGTAGAGCACTTTGATTGAAAGGAAGGTGAATTATGGTCTTGAGTGCTGGCGAATTCAATAATCCCCTGGATCTTCTTGATCTGGTTGTTACAAGGCGTGGTTGGCAAGCTATCGAGGTCGAAGACTGTGAATCGTTGCGAGTCGTAGTCTTGAAGGGTAATCATGGTGTAATCTCCGTGATTTTCAACTGGGATGAAGCTCATGATTACGTCCGTCTGAGTTTCCATTATGAGGCACCTCCATCAGTGCCGGATTGGGCGTTGTCAGGTCTCTGCGAGCTTACAAACCTCATGAATGATCGGTCGCAGCTTGGACGCTTTGTCTACCTCGACGGTGATGAAGAAGAAAGTACCGTTAACCGTGTCGGTTGGCGATATGAAATCCCTACCGCGCTTATCGGCGATGATGGAGATGAGACCTTGTCTGATCTGCTCGATGACGTTCAGCGCACCTACGATAGCTTTTATCCTGTGGTGACAGCATTTTTCTTGACCAAGCCCATCATGGTCTCCATCGACGGACAGTTGTTCTTTCGGGATTATGATGTCACGCCGCATGACGCTATCGAACATTTGGCGCAAACAACGTTCGTTGGCCGCGCGTGAAGCACGGGCGCGTGAGGTAACTATTCCTCGCGCGCCCGCTTTCGTTTGTGAGTTGCAACAGACTGCCAGAAGAGTACTATATAGAAAGTTGCACAGCAGGAGGGCAAGATGCTTCGTTTGCAGCAGTTGATGACCCTCCGTCACGTTCTTGTTGGGAGGGAGGGAAGTGTCCTGATTGACTATAAAGGAAAATCAGGGAAGACGATCTACATGCTGGTAGATCGTGGACTAACTTGGAGTCCACATGCGATCCGCGTCAGGGTCTACCGGCGAATCGAACAAGCTGAGTCGCGCTGGTTCGATGACGCCAGTGTTGCTCGCTTGGCTCGGCTGTTGCGCCGTCAGTATCGAATAGAGGAGGGTGAGCATCACTCAGACGACTACCTGATATTGAACACGGCCTTCGATAGTCGTGTCATCCCCCCATCACGCACGCTGGCTCGTTTGGGGTATCTGCTCGAAGAATTTGAGCTAGTGAGCACCGGACGGCAGTGAACGGAAAACCCGCGCGGGAGATCGCGCGGGTTTCGTACGTGTATAGGAAGTGTCAGTTGGAATGGCGAATCGACTCTTTGATATCAAAGCGCGGGTTGACCTTTTTGCCAGGGTTGAAGATGTCATCGGGGTCAAAGATATTTTCAGTCTGGGTGAAAAGATCAAGGACAGGTTTTTTGAATATTTTGGATAGATGTGGAGTACGAATAATCCCATCGTTATGCTCGCCGCAGATATTGCCTTTGTACTTGATGGCCGTGTTATAAAAGCGTTCCGCCATTCTAACTATCAATAAAGGTGTCGTTTTTAAAGTGAAGTCCAAGAGCGGATAGAAATGGAAATGACCATTGCCACCATGTCCGTGAATAGCAGATTTAACATTAAATTCCTTAAAGAGAGCCTTGATTTCTAAGAAAAATTTGCCGAGGCTTTCTGGTGGTACGGTCATGTCTTCTAGGAAGGCGGCTGGGCGCTTGCCTGGATCAAGTAGCTTCGAGAGTGAGAAGCTGGCCCGACGAATTTGTAGGAACATCTCTATTTCGTTTTGATTTCGAATGACACGCGCTTTGGCTCCCGGTACTGATACTTTGTCTGCAATGATGTTGGCTGGAGTCTTGTTGGTTGTGTCTTCATCTAGTGTAATCAGAATAGTGAATTCCGGAGTTTGGCGACCGAATCTAATATGGAAGGTGGTGTACATTGATAATATCACTTTGTAGTAGTCCAGACCTTGTAGTCTAGTCTTGAAGAAGTCAGGATTTTTTAGAGCCAAGTCAAAAGTCAAAGCATCAAAAATCTCTACATTGATAGGGTTGTAGGTGAGAGCTGTATTGATGGCCTTGGCGGCGTCGTCTAGTCTAAAGAGCGGTAGAGCAATCAAAGTGGTATTGGCTTGGATCGGGATTGCTCGCATAGTGAGCTTTACAATGATACCAACCGTACCTTGACTACCTGAGATAATGCGGCCGAGATCAAAAGTACCATGACCTTTTTTGAATTCTTCAACACTAGTTGAAATAACATGCCAAAGAGCATAACCAGCGGAATTTTTGGCGGTCTTAGGTTTTCCGTTTTTGATTAACGTCTCATTTTTTTCAATTAGGTTAAAAATCTCTTTGGCGATACGGGCGTAGGCGTGCTTTTCTTTGATTAGAGACTTGAACTCCTTATAGGTGAGGGCCTTGATAGTGTAGGTGTGACCATCGTATAGTACAACATCCATAGATTCTACCCAGTCGGCACAGTGTCCATAGCGTAGCGAATCGGGACCGGCCGCGTTGTTGGCTACAGATCCACCGATGGTACAAATATCCTTGGATGACGTATAAGATGGAATATAACAATTAAGTTTCCTGAGCTTCTTCTCAACATCGCGCCACATGGCGCCTGGTTCACAGGTGATCAAAGCACCGTCTTTGGTCTTGATCGCTTCACCAATCTTGTGTAGATGTGGACAGACATCAATAACGATTGAGTCGGTCAAAGAGCCACCCGAGAGCCCTGTGCCTGCAGCACGGGGAGTGAGTGAGAGTGAGGTGAAACGTTTGGTTTCTATCGCGATAGTGCGGGTCGCCAACTCGACATCATGGACACTCTTAGGTTGGATGACTACCTGTGGTCGAATATGAAAGATACTTTCATCAGTACTGTACTTTTCTAGTACTTTACGCTCACTTGATACTCCACCATGGAAGCCGGCCTCACGTAACTTCTTTTCCAAGAGTAAGTGACCAAGCGGATGACGCTTGATGGTGATTTTGTCTTTGCCACTCAGAGCATAAGCCGGAATGCGTGATAGCGGGGTAACATGCTCATGATCGTCGTGAGTGTAGGTGGTGACACTAGTATCCAAAGCTGCTTCGGCTGGCTTTTTTGTGGTCTTGATTTTGAGAGACTTTTTTGCCGCGGCGGACTTTTTGAGGGTTGGTTTGGTTGGGGTTTTGGCATTGTTGGACTTAGCCTTTTTGGTGACAGTAGGGAGGATCACCCGGTCCTTTTCGAGGGTTTCCGCACTGACATAATCTTTTGCAGCCACGGTTTTGGCTAATGGGGAGGCGACCTTTTTAGCTACCTTTTGAGTAGGCTTTTTACTTCCACGCTTTGATTTGACTGAGATGTGTTCGATCTCGTCGGCGTTGATAATAGATAAAGAACGTGCCATAGATACCACCAGTATAACCTACGTGTGTAGTACGGGTAGTGAGTTTGTGCGCAGAGATGTGAATAGAAAAGAGAAGAGAGAACAAGGAATAGAGAATATAGAAAATTGGATAGAGGAGTTTGAAGATGGAATATAGAACATTGAATATGGAAAATAGAAAGAAAAGATAAAGAGTGTAAGATTTGAGTACGAAGAATCAAATGACATTTCTCTGGATTGCTTTGCTCAACCTCTCGCAATGACGGACGGTGGTGAGTGAGTAGGGATTGTTCAGGGCAATATAAATAGATAAATATCAGAAGGAAAATAAAATGAATAAATTTTTTAGATATACAAAATCCCCCTTGCCGAAGCTTGGGGGTTTGGTGCGGGTATCCGCCTGCGGGGTCGATTAGTTGGTCGAAGAAGGTCGGTTTGCGCATACGAGCGCGGAACGAAAAATGAACTCTACCGTCTAGTACATTGATTCGGCATATGCCAGTAGATTTCGGTTATTCCACTTGACTAGATTGAGTGTTTGGTCAATCGCCGTTGTTGCATTTACAGGCTGAAATGTTTGTCGGTGATATCGAGCGACCAGTGGAGTGATCTTTTGACAACATAATTGCCAAGGAAAGGCTCTTTGCCATCCCATTTCTGTGCGGCCGGGCTCTGTCTCCAAGAAAGGCTACAGAGCTTGTATTGATGGTAGTCCACTTTGTAAGGAGTTTCGGTGGACAGTTGAAGTTTCGGTTTGATCGGTATCAGCTTGAACAAAGCCATGCATTCGTTGTCTGCGCCCCATCCCAGTTCTCCGGTGCAGACGACGATTTGACGATTGTCAGTGTCACCCTTGTAGTGGAGTCCGAGGACTTCGTGAATATTGCGATACCCCCCGTTTGTCATGAACAGGATAGGCTGAGTTCCTTTGAGGGAAAAACCCAACATTTCCATGAACATATTCATAGCGGGGGCTTCCCACCATGAATCATCCTTGAAAGTTCTCACAACGTCTCTCCTCTATTTCTAGGGCACCATTGCCACTAGACTTTTATTATAACATATTTCATCTCAAAAATCAATAGTAATGATTTGTGTGCTATAATCACCACACTATGAACCAAGCGCGGGCGTTAGATATTCTAAAAACAGGCGCTAATGTATTTTTGACTGGAGAGCCAGGGGCGGGGAAGACGTATGTCATCAACCAGTACATAGCTTGGCTCGAGGCCTGTGGGCTTTCGGTGGCTGTGACCGCCTCGACCGGTATCGCCGCCACTCATATCGGTGGAATGACCATACACTCGTGGAGTGGTGCAGGCGCACGTGATACTTTGACTCAATACGATCTCGACCAAATTGTCGGTCGTGAAGCGACCGTGAAGCGTGTGAAGAAAGCACACATTTTGGTGATTGATGAAATCTCGATGCTTGATGGCAAGATGCTTGATATGGTGGATGTAATTTGTCGGACCATCAGACAAAAGAAAGAGGCTTTTGGTGGTCTGCAGGTAATTTTTGTCGGCGACTTTTTTCAATTGCCGCCAGTGACTCGTCAGGGGGATATTATGCGCTATGCATTTGAGTCGCGCGCTTGGCTGGAGACGCGGCCACTCGTGTGTTATCTCACTGAGCAACACCGGCAAGAAGATGAGCTTTTGTTGGCGCTTCTGTCGTCTATTAGACGGAATGAAATTGAGGAAGATCATTATACTTTGCTCAACGAGCAGACAGATATCGCGTACGAAGGGATCGAGCCGACTCGTCTCTACACTCACAATGCTGATGTTGATAGTGTGAATGCGAGCAAGTTGGCAGCGCTGCCGGGCCGAGCGCGTACTTATAGTATGTCAGGACGTGGTAGCAAGCCCTTGCTTGAGGTTTTGGTAAAAAACTGCTTGTCGCCAGAGACACTAACGCTCAAGGAAGAGGCGATGGTAATGTGTACCAAGAATAATTTTGAGGCTGGGTATGTCAATGGTACGCTCGCGCGTGTGATTGCCTTTGATGCTGGAGGTCAGCCAATCATTGAGACTACCGAAGGGCGTAAAATCACGATCGAAACTACCACCTGGGATGTTATCGAAGACGGTAAGATCAAAGCCTCAATTGAGCAATATCCTTTACGTTTGGCCTGGGCGATTACAGTACATAAGTCACAAGGGATGAGTCTTGATGCTGTGGAGGTTGATCTGTCGCGAGCCTTTGTTTATGGTCAGGGTTATGTAGCCTTATCTCGAGTACGAAGTCTCGGAGGACTTAAGGTGCTAGGTATGCACCCAAATGCGCTTCAGGTAGATCCCAAAATTGTCATGCGGGATAAACAATTTCGTACCGAGTCTGAATTAGCCGAAGAGAGTTTCGCTGCCTTGAGTGAAGCTGATTTAGAGACCATGCAATCCCAGTTCGTGTTGGCCTTTGGTGGTCGATATCCGGCTAAGGATACTGTGATTGTAGCTGGTAAGCGAGCTGTTAAAGAGAGGGTTAAAAAGCTCTCCACCTTAGAAGAAACAAAAAATCGCTGGTTAGCCGGACAGACTATAGATCAGATTGCCAAAGAGCGTGGTATCAGTGTATCTAGCATTGCCGAACATTTAGAAAAGTTGGTAAATGAAGGATCGCTACAAAAAGATGCCCTAAAAAGAGCGATCGATCAGTTCGCCGATGGGTCTTTGGCCATAGCGGCGATTGGTGCTGCTATCAATATTCACGGTGACGAAAAACTCAAGCCACTATATGAAGCGACTGAAGAGAAGTTTGGTTATGAACTAATTCGCTTGGTGCGAGCCTATCTACAAATGAATCATGCTGAAGTGGTTGTTGATGCGACTAAGCAGCCGGACGATCAAGATTTCTAGTTTTTTGACTTTTTTATTTGTTTTATGTGGGTCATTGGTCGTCGCGTCGCGAAGAAAAAGAAGCAAGCAACATATTCAACCAAACGCATTGCTTATCTAACCTACAAAGAAGAGGCGCGAGCGATGATAACGCCTATGGTGGAAGCCTGGGCACAAGCTCATGGTTTTGTACCTAAACGCATTGCTATCAAAGATACAAAACGATCGTGGGGAAGTTGTTCAGCTTTGGGTAATTTGAATTTTAACTACAAATTACTCTTTTTGCCGAGGTGTCTGGCGGAGTATATCGTCGTACACGAGTTGTGTCATTTGCGTCACTTGCACCATGGGGCTGACTTTTGGCTGGAGGTGGCCAAGATTATGCCTGATTATGAAAGCCGTCGGCAAGCGATCAAAGACCATGAGCGACTTTGCGGTACTGGTCGGCCCTGGTTGTTGCAGTTACAAGCTAGTCACCAGATAGCGCAGTGCCAGTCCTGTCAGGGATCGATGATAAACTCATCTGATATAATAATGTAGTTATGTTAATACGCTTTGGCTTGGTGTTTTTGTGTGTCATGAGTGGTTGGTTCGGGGCTTTTGGTAGTGGTAGTGTGTGGGCGCAAAGTGAAGTGATAGACTCTGAGTCAATTGCTCTGTCCGAGGTGGACTCACCTGAGCCGGGGATGGTGTATATGTTTGGGCGTGATGAGTGTGGCTTTTGCAAAAAGCAAAAAGAATTCATGACCAAAGAAGGCATCACTTACACCTATCTCAATATCGTGACCGATCAAGAAGCCAAAGCTTTGTACGAAGCTGTGGTGCAAAAACATAGCTTGACTAAGGTGACTCCGATTACGGTCATCGGATCACGAGTATTTTTGGGTTACAACAGCGACTATACGACGGGAGCAGAGATCAAGGCGGCTATTGCCGAGGCCCAAATTGGGGACATCAATACCGTGCCTGCACATCTGGCTCTTGCCCCGGTGCAAAGCGTCTCTTTTGGTGGTGGTTGTTCTGATATTGGTTGTACAGCCGCCGAAGCGTCATTTGTATTTGATCTGCCGTTACTAGGTATTGTTGATCTAAAATCTTTTTCGCTAGTGTCATTATCATTGATTTTGGGTACGGTCGATGGTTTTAACCCGTGCGCCATGTGGGTACTTATTACCTTTTTGATGCTCTTGGCTCAGGCGGGAAGTAAGCAGAAGATGTTATTTTTGGCTGGATTATTTATTGTGGCGGAAGCCATCATGTATAACTTGATACTAAATGTTTGGTATAAAACCTGGGACTTCGTTGCTTTAGATGAGATTGTGACACCGCTTGTGGGTATATTGGCACTTGGTGGCGGAACCTTTTTCTTATTCCGCTGGTACAAGAGTAAGTCGACGGCTCTGGTGTGTGATATCACTGATCTGGATACACAAGCCAAGACAGTAGGCAAACTGCGTGCAGTTATCAACCAACCGCTCACACTAACTACTATTGGTGCCATTATCCTGATTGCTTTTTCAGTGAATGTTATCGAGTTCGCTTGTTCGATTGGTATCCCGCAGGCCTACACCAAAATATTAGATTTGAATCTACTGACCTTTATCGAAAGGCAGTGGTACATTTTGGTCTATACCTTCGGCTACATGATTGATGATTTTGTTGTCTTTGGTCTGGCGATATGGGGCTTTTCTCGGCTCGAGGCGCATGGAGCTAAGTATGCCAAGTGGTCATTACTTATAGGTGGAGTGTTGATGATAATTTTGGGGTTGTTGTTAGTATTTAATCCAGGTTTATTAGTTTTATAGAATTTTATGTCTTTAGCACTAATTCTACTCAGTATTTTATTAGCTTCTTATGTTAGTTTGGCCGGAGCTAGATTGCTGTCGACTATGCTCGGTAGCTCGTTTTGGCAATCTGGCTTTCGGGCAGTGTTGGCTTCTTTGGTTTTGTTTTTGGCTTTCGGAGGAGCTTTGATGTGGGGTCAAGGGACAGCGGTTTGGTGGTCTTTGGCCTTTAGTGTTCATTTTACGGTAGTATTTGGTTTGCTGGGTTATCGCCTACTTAGTCAACCAGAAGTCGATATAAAAACCACAGCTATGTCGTATCCGTTTGTGATAGTGTCTAGTTTGGTTTTATTCCTGGTGATAATTGATCAACAGCTGACTTTGATTGAGGGCAACTTATTGCTAGTGTTGTTCGGATTTTATTTTTATCAGCAGATGCGACCGCTACGACCACGGCTACGCTTGGGTTGGCAACAAAAAAATTTACCGACACTAAAGACACTGGTGACAATGATGCTCGCTCTCTTGGCATCAGGTGTAGGCTCTTATTATGTGCTTGATAGTCTTGGTTCATTTGTCATACTGACTGATTTGCCGCTACTAGTGGCTACAGTTTGGTTGGTATTATTGGTCTTAAGTCCATTACTCACAGTCAAAGGAGTGGGCTGGCGGAAGCGAGTATTGGTGCTAGCGCCAGACCAGTTGTTGGTTGTCAGCGGGGTGTTATTAACCTTGGTACCAGGGGTGTTGTCATGGAGTCGTGGTGGCTCTGCGGTGATGGTCACAGTGGCCGATGAGATAGGCCTGCTGTTACTTCTTACTGCCCTGGTGCTGTTTGGTTTGTTTTCGGCTAATAAAGCCACTTTGCAGTGGTGGGGCTTGGGTCTGCTGGTGTGTGGAGTCTTGGTGCTTAGTAATGCGATCCCGACGCTTTAGAAATAATTATGGCAGAATACTCGTCGATTATTTTGCTGGATAAACCAGCTGCGATGACATCTTTTGGTTTGGTGGCACGGGTTCGCCGGATTCTTGGTGCGCCCAAGGTCGGTCACGCTGGTACGCTTGATCCTTTGGCTACTGGCTTGATGATATTAGGAGTTGGTCCAGGCACAAAAGAACTAACTGATTTGGTTAAGCTTGATAAAGAATACCGGGCGGAAATATTAGTCGGACAAAAACGTACTACTGGAGATATGGAAGGCCTGATAGTGGCGCAAAGGGAGGTGGCGGAAATTTTTTCTGAGGAAAAAATTTCCGCCACCCTACACTCCCTCATCGGCCAACAAAATTTGCCGGTCTCAGCCTATAGCGCTATTAAAGTTGACGGCGTGCCGATGTATAAGCGAGCGCGCGCGGCGGAAAAAAGGGGAGAGCAAGCTACTCCTGTACCGCAGCGTAATATGCGAGTTGATGAAGTAGAGCTGCTTGGACAACGTCCTGTCATATATGATAGTGAACAGAATAAATTTTTTGAAAAAACGGATGATCAGTTTTTGAATGAGGTAAGCAACCTTCATGACAACAAGCGTTACCAACATTGTGTGGTGGTAACGGCTCGCTTTGCTGTCGGGAGTGGTACTTATATACGTTCATTGGCCGAAGAGTTTGGTCGTCGACTCGATTATCCAGCCACGCTTTATAGTCTAAGGCGGACAAAAGTGGGGAAGTTTGATATCAAAGACGCAGTGACGCTGGAACATTTAGCAATACAGTATGGTAAAGAATTGTTTTAATAAATGTGATGCAAATATAAATTTAGAGGCAGACTCTTAATTGTTATCTAGATTATTGAGATAAAGAAAGAACCGGGCGCGCTTGGCAGCGTGCGTCCGGCTCCTTGCCTCGCCCTGCCTCAGGCGAAGAGTGGATCGTCTTTGTCGACGATCTCGATGAGTTCGACCTTGTTTCGAATGGGGTCGACCCTTTGCTCGCGAAACTCGCTGAAGAATGCGAGCAAGCTCACGAGCCTTTTGAAAGTTTCGACGTCTGACGAATAGAGGATAAAATCCCCATTACACAGCCCAGCGCGCAGCTGGTTGCCGACCACTTTCTTCAGGCGGTGGAGATCTGCCTTGAGCAAGTGTTGCCTTCTGATCTTGGCCAGAGGTGCGACCAAGGCCATAAAATCCATTCTGTCTCGAGCCTTCATTTTGCCCATCCTTTGATGATTGTACATCCCCCAAGGCGGCAACCCTATTAAACATCAAAAAATCGACCTTGGCAAGGATCACTCTTCGCCAAGGTCATTGTCATCAGGATCTCCACCGCGTGCCGCGGCGATCTTCTTGGATTCTGCGTCTCTTTTCGCTTTGTCCTCTAGCCACTGGCCCCACCTTTCGTAAAATTGATTTTGATAGGTGGTGGCGGTGATACCTTCGGAAACGATGTCTAGTTGAGCAAGAAGACGTGCTCTTTCAGACTCGACTACAAAAGATCTTGGGTGTGCAACCATCATCATCCTCCTTGCAATTAATTAAACCAAATAAACTTCACTTTGGCAAGTATCATTTGTGTTATATAATATTGGTATGAATTTTGAAAAACTTGATCCTTTGATCAATCCAGCAGAAAGACAAATATATCTTGAAAAATTAACTAAATATGTTGGTTTAGTGATGCCGACTGGTGCCGTGAGCGACGAAACAGAAGCGCACCGACTCTACGGTAAGTTACTTAGAAATGAGCCAGTGACAGTGTCTTATGTCAAAAAAATAATTGGACAATTGGGTAATGAGGATGATAGAAGTTCTCTCTATCATTAGGGTCTAAAAAAGAGATTCCACCACCGCCTTCACATCGGCGCCGTCGGCTTGTCCGGCCAATTCCTTCATGACAGCGCCTACTAATATCCCTAACTTAGACTTGTCTGTGACACCGAGGGCAACTTTTTTGGCTTCGGCGATCGGGCGAATTGCCTCCTGGCTCATGAGGGTAGGGAGATAAGCTTCTAGGATAGCTAGTTCGGCCTTTTCTGGTAAAGCCAGTTCTGGGCGGTTGGCGGCCTCGTATTGGACGATTGATTCTTTGCGTTGCTTGGCTAGACGTTTGATGACGGTCAGTACGCCATTATCATCAAGCTGGTCTTGCGGGGTGCGTCCAGTCGCCACCAGTTCATTGGTACAAGCCGTCATAATACTGCGGATAGTATTTAACCGATTGGTATCTTTCGCCTTCATCGCTTCTTTTAGTGATTCGCGCAGGGATTCGTGGAGAGTCATAAAAATTTAAGATTTTAAATATTGAATATAACAATAAATGTATATTGATTATAGCATAAAAAGAGAAACCCCGGCACAGGTCCGGGATCTCAAGGTGTCGATGGTGGTCTCAGCGAAGCCCGGTAAAGATTTCGCTTGCAATCGTAGCGATGTCACAGCGCGCTGCTCTGCGACTGTCCGGATTGAAATACCGGTCGTGGTACAATATCGGCACTATGGAAATATTTTTGGTAATAGTGGCGGTTTTGTTGCTGGTACTTATCGGCATGGTGGGGTATGTGCTATTTTTGCGCTCTAGTGAGTCCAACACCTCGCCCCAATCAATGCTATTGATGCAACAGCAATTGCAAGAACTCACGCGTTCTATGCGGGAGCAAATGACCGAGCAGTCAAAACTGGTCCAGCAAGGTAGTCAAAGTCAGTTCCGTGAAAGTCGTGAACTGATGCAACAAATCAATAAAGATGTAAATGAACAGATTCGCTCGATTCAGGAGAGTGTCACCACTAAACTTTTGCACGTAGAAAAAAACGTGGCGGCAGTGGGCGAGAGTAGTAAGCAAGTATTTGCGGTAGCGGATCAGCTAAAGGAACTACAAAATATCCTCAAGAATCCCAAGCAACGCGGCATCCTGGGTGAATATTATTTGGAAACCGTGCTTCAAAACGTCTTGCCGCCAGAGAGTTTTGCTATGCAACATGTCTTTAAAGATGGTGAGATCGTCGATGCGGCAGTCTTCGTGAAGGGGAAAGTGATACCGGTCGACTCGAAGTTCTCCCTTGATAACTACAACCGTTTTGCCGAGGCAGCTGATGGCCAAGATAAAGTAAATTACGAAAAGGCCTTTGTGAACGATCTAAAGTTGCGCATTACTGAGACAGCAAAGTATATTAGGCCTAATGAAGGGACTATGGATTTTGCCTTTATGTTTATTCCACATGAGGGTATCTACTATGACCTGCTCTCGAATCGGGTGGGTGCCGGTGAAGATAATTTGATTCAGCGCGCGGCCGGTAAGTACAAGGTGATTATTGTGTCGCCGACATCTTTCCTCGCGTACCTACAGACGGTACTCCAAGGTCTTAAAGCACTCGAGATTGAAGAAAAAGCACAGGACATTATCAAGAATGTCGACAAGTTGCGGGGTCATATTGAGAAATATGAAGATTATTATAACAAATTGGGTGTAGCGCTTGGTACGACTGTTAATCATTATAATACAGGTTATAAGGAGTTAGGAAAGGTGGACAAAGATATATTAAAAATCACCGGCGAGGCAGCCGGTGTCGAGGTAATGTCTTTAGATAAGCCAAATAAGATTGAAGATTAAAATAAATAAGGGAAGTAGAGGATTAAAATGGCAAGATAAGTGAAAAATAACCTCTGTCGTCATTGCGAGCTAGGCTAAGCAATCTTGGTTTACGTCAAAACTATAGATTGCTTCGTCAGTCGTTGTCACTTCCTCCTCGCAATGACGAATGTTGATTTTAGATTCACCAGGAGTGGTACGATGTTTTGGTATGACAAAGGGCGCTGCGGAGCGCCCTGTGCCGATTCATAGATCAGTCTGTCTTCTGGCGGTGTGCCTGCGCACGAGCCTCGCGCACACCTGCTTTGTGGCCGCCTCGGCTTTGCACCATGGCCAAGATGTTGCCACCGCTGGCTCGGGCGGCGTTCCGTGGCCGTTTTGCCTTACCCATTCCCGGTTTTTTACCCTTGGTTGCCAAAACATCCTCCCTATATTGAATCAGCAATGATAATGATATCTCAGTCTTTAGATACCGTAAAGTCACTCTTGCATTTTTCCCACTTTCTAGTACAATAGCGACCATTATGGCAACAACTGCAACAAAAAACGACGCTTTTTCAGTTATTGAAACGGGCGGCAAGCAATATATCGTCTCGGTCGGAGATACCCTTGAAGTTGAACTTCTAGGTGATTTAAAAGCTGGTGATAAAGTCACTTTTGACACCGTTTTGTTGACAGATGACGGTAGTCAGGCCAAAGTCGGTACCCCTCACAATGGGAATAAAGTAGTAGCTACTTATCTCGGAGAAACCAAGGGTCCAAAGCTCTCCATCATCCGTTTTAAAGCCAAGAGTAACCGTGATCGCAAGATTGGTCACCGCCAACATTACGCACAAATCAAAATCGAGTCTATCTAGATACAAACCAAAAACAGCTCCCGATCCGGGAGCTGTTTTTGGTTTGACTTTCGGCTTATTTCGACTAGTATTAGGGACAAGGTTGTGGGGCACTCGCTAGTCACTTATTTAGATTAGCCAGTGTATGAAATATATTTTTGGATTGGGGTTTGGTTTGATGTTGACTTGGGGCACTTTCTTGCCCGCTAGTGCAGTCGCCGCCAGTGACGCTTATTTTACAGAGGCTGTAATGATCGCTCTGTATAGCAATACTTATCGAACGGAAGGGAAACAAGCGCCACTTCGTCTTAGTGCCCCCTTGTTTTTGGTCGCTGCCACCAAAGCCGAGCAGATGGCCCGTAGTGGCGAGTTCGCGCATATTTTAAGTGACGGTGTCACCCTTGATCAGTTGCTTTTGGAGCAGGGTTACAACTTCGCCGCCGCTGGTGAGAATATCGCTTTTGGCTATGCTGATGCTGGTAGTGCAGTGGCGGGTTTTGCCTCGTCGCCAGTGCATCTTGCCAATATCAAAAGCGCCAATTTCACCGAGGTAGGTGTGGCGGTAGTACCGATGTGGTATGACGGGCGGTGGGGGAAAGTCGTCGTCCAAGTATTTGGCCGTGAGCTCTAACTGGGTAGACAAAGCCAGCATCATGTCTAGGGCTTGCAAATTGACGTAACTGTTGTACTCTATAAGTGGGAACGTTCCCGTCTCATGGAGGTCAAAATGCCCGCGCGTGATGGCACTGGCTACTGAAAAGACGGGAGGGAGCACATACTAACGGCAACGGAGTTTGCCGAAGACGTGACCTGTAAGAGGGCGGGACTTGCTTCCGCCCTCTTTGCCATTTTAGGCAAAGAGAGGCCTCGAGGCGCACCAAGCGACCTCATAGAGGACCTTGATACTGGCACTCACCGCCTGACCGCTGATCATCACTCCCCATAAGTCATCTTCAAGTGAAGACAAGCACACGTGCTGATCAAAAATATAAATATCAAAGCCCAGAGCCGCTTCGGTAGGTGGTAAGACCCGAACATTTTTGGGTGCGTATTTTTTGGCTAAATAGGGGAATTGTTTTGATTCGAGCGGGCTTTCGGTATAAAGCACGCGCGTATTGATGCCGCGTTCGCTACGAATACGGGAAAAGCGATCACGCTCCTTGTTGTCATATACTTGTAGAAATTTTTCATAATTACTGACGACCAAGAGTTCTTTGCCTTGCATTTGTAGCACTTCCTCGCGCATAGCCTGCAGACCGGCTTTGCCCGGGAAAAATCTGACCACTGGCCGGCTACCACTTTTGCCAAACAAATTGATCAACTCCGGCAACTCCGCGTTAAGAATCGACCGGTTGGTGAACAGATCGCGCTCTTGGCGTTCGACTATTTGGGTTAAATTGGCTGGACTTTCGGCGACATAGAGGGTTTTTTTGCCAGCGGTGTAGGTAGTGATGAGGTTTTTGGCTAGCAGTGATTCGATTTGATAATAAGTGGTGGTACGTAAGATCGAAGCCTCTTTGGCGAGCTGTTCAGCCGTGGCGCGACCGAGCTTTATGGCTGCGAGATAGACGCGCGCTTCCTTGTCGTCTAAGCCGATTTTTTCGAATAAGTCTAAGTACTTCAACATAATATTGTATTTATAACATAGTAATGAAAATTTTGCAATAGTGGCTGTGGATAAGTAAAATAAAGCTATATTGCACAATTACATTATAAATTATTTTATATTCATAAATAATTTATAAATTCTGTCGATTGAAATTGACAGAATATTATAAAAGTATAGAGTAGGCACAGATTAGTCGAGTGTACCTACAACCTCGCTTATGTTCCTTATTAGAGACTCAAGAAGCGGGTCATTGCGACCTGTGTTCACTCTTAAGTCTATGCATGGAAGTACCGCTGACCACAAGCAAGACTGGCACCTTTTGCATGGGGTGCCAGGGAGGGTCAGCAGATAAAACAAGAAGGCAGTTAATATTTTGTAATCGTCGCATTATGGTTACGCTCACTCCACATCCTAGATCAAGACAAGGTGATTCGTCCTTGTTACTAGACCTCGAACTCACAACAGGTAGTGTCCCGATTAATGGTTTTACCGTGGAACTCCTTTTTCATCATGATGAGCTCGAAATAGCAGATGTGTATATGGGTGAGGAATTAGCGCTTGATGGAGCTAAACACCTTGATAAAAAAATCGATAATGAGCATGGTCAATTGCTAGTATCGTGTATGGCTGATGTTCCGTATGTGGTGGGTCATGGGGGTGTAGTAGTAGCCACGCTCTGTGTCCGTTTTCACAAAGATTTACTTTCGCCATTTACTTTTGGTGAAAAGACCAAATTATTTATTCACGGCTAATATGAAATAAAAGAAAGCGCCCCCACCCGTCAGGTACGGGAGGGAGCAGCTTTGCGTTTGGCCACAGCGGCCACAGCGGCCACAGCCAGGGCCATAGTCGTCGGATCAGCCAAGCACTGTTGGTACCAGCGCTGGATATAATCCTCAGATAAGCCTTCTGCCAACGGCCGCAGATCGCCTATGGTCAAGCTGGCGACTGGCGGATCAGTACTTTCGGGCATCCTCATCCTTTCTCTTTGGAGCCCCACCCAAGCGCCAATATAATATAAAATAATTATGAAGTCAAGTTAAAATAATTATGAAGCAGACCCGGAACGGTTTTTGAGGGCGTTTTTGATAGTTTCAGGGTCGGCGTATTCGAGTTCGCTGCCGGTAGAGAGTCCACGTCCAAGCTGTACCACCGCCGGTTGGTTGGGGTGATCTAGGCTGGCGATGATAGATTCAACAAAACGGGCGGTATTTTCACCGTCTGGGTTGACAGCAAAGGCCAAAATCACCTCATTTAAGCCAGTATGCAAACGTGCTTCTATCGTCGCTTTGAGGGCGCCACCGCGGAGCTTTTTTTGGTCTTCACTGTGCAGTAGTGGCACTGTACCACCCAGTACAAAGTAAAGTCCATCATAGAGGCCACTTTTTTCGATGGCCAGGATATCGCTATCACTAGCAGTGACGATGAGCTTGGTATGATCGCGGTTGGGGTTGTTGCAGATTGTACAAAGTGGCTGGGGGAGGCTGTTTTCACTAGAGAAGAAGCGATGGCACGAAGCGCATTCCATAACCGTATGGCGCAGTTCGGAGATTAGCTTGGCTAGCTCGGTGGTATCAGCTTCGGGCATGGTGAGCAAGTGAAAAGCAAAACGCTTGGCTTGCCTTGATCCAATGCCAGGAAATTTTTCGAAGTAGGTGATTAACTTGTCTAGAGTGGTCATAGTGAGAGTGGCGAAAGTGGTAGTTGCGCTTGGCAAATATGACTAAAAATTATCGTTATTACCAGAGTACGCGCTGCTGTGATGGGTATCTAGATTCAAGAAACGGACATGTTTGCCGTCAAAGTAGAGTTCAGCCGAACCAACTGCACCGTGACGATGCTTTTCAACAAGGATTTCAGCAATATTGGGTCTTTCTGATGGCTGGTCTTTGTTCATTTTATCCTCGCGGTGGATAAACATAACAACGTCCGCGTCTTGCTCGATGGAGCCAGAGTCACGCAGGTCAGATAGGCGAGGTTTACCACCACGTTGCTCAACTGCACGCGATAGCTGCGAAAGGGCAATCACTGGTACGTTGAGTTCACGCGCCAATATCTTGAGAGAGCGCGAGATTTCAGTTACTTGCTGGACCATCGAGTCGCTGGCTTTGGTCGATGTTGGGCTCATAAGCTGGAGATAGTCAACAATGATCATATCGAGACCATGCTCGTTTTTAAGTCGTCTGGCTGCTGATCGCATTTTGACAATGTTCAAAGCTGGTTCGTCGACGATATATATCGGCGCAGCGTCGAGTTTGGCCATCGCCTCTTGTAGTGATTGGTACTCATCGTCATTCTTCAATCGGCCGTTACGTAAGTTCCAAGAATCGACACCTGATTCGGAAGCGAGCATACGCTCTACTAGTTGTTGTGAACTCATTTCCAGTGAGAATACTCCTACATGAGCTTCGTGTAGTAGGGCAGCATTACGAGCAATATCAAGGGCGAAGGTAGTCTTTCCCATACCCGGGCGGGCTGCCAGAATTACTAAGTCAGACTTTTGGAAGCCACCCAATAGATTGTCTACTCCCGTAAAGCCAGACGGAACTCCACGTCTTTCGTCATGATGAGCGCTGAGGTATTCAAATTTTTCCCAAGCGTCTTTAAGTGGTCGTCCAATTTGTTCAAACTTTTGGGTGGTAGGCGCGTTGGTAACTTGGTAAATAGTTTTTTCCGCGCGATCAATGACTTCCTCGGTGTTTTCGGGATTTTGGTAAGCCATCTCTGCGATTTCATCTGAGGCGCTGATGAGTCCACGCAGGGTAGCTTTGGCTTGGACTAGATCAGCATAATATTGAGCATTGCCGGCAGCGGGAACTGTTTCGATGAGTTCGGCAATGTAAGTAGCGCCACCAATGCGTTCTAGAGCATTCATGGTGGTGAGCTTGTTGGTTACCGAGACAATATCAATTGGGTCACCCTTGAGGAAAATCTGGTAAACCGCATCATAAATTACGCGATGTTTGTCAGCATAAAAACTTTCTGGAAAGACGGTGACTGAGATGTCGTGCATGACGTCTGGCTTGAGCAGGGTGGCACCAAGGAGAGCTCTTTCGGCGTCGAGGTTGTGGGGAGCGACGCGCAAACTCTTATTGACAGATGAAGGGTGGTAATGGTCGGCCATAATTGCCAACAGTATACTGGTTTATGGTCGTATCGCCTAGTAGGAGGCTTAGCTGTGGACACTGTGCGTACTGTGAATAATTAGGTGAGATTGGTCGTAGTAATACACTGCGCCGGCTATCATAAATGATAGCCGGCGCAGGGTGTCCACCTATTAGTCTTCTAAATCAACTCGCTTTGGTGACCTTGATACCCAGTGGTGTATCCTCGACAGCATAACCGAGTAGATTGATTTCGGCTCGGATCTGATCACTTTTGGTCCAATCTTTGGCTGCGCGCGCAGCCTCGCGGGCCGTGACCAGGGCTTGCACTGATTGAGGCAAGTCGCTTGATTTGACTACCCCGAGTGAAACCAGAGCAGTATCAATCGGGTCACGCAAACCAATGTCTAAAACCGTATCGATGGCCTGCATGGTAGCGCATTTTACCGCTGGTGTGAGCGTGTTATCTTTGGCTATTTCAAATAAGAGACCAATGGCTTGCGGAGTATCAAGATCATGATTCATCGCTTGTACGAAGCGATCGAGATAGTCAGGATCGGGCTCGCTGGCGACATTTTTGTAGTCCTCGTAGATGTAACGTTTGAGTCTAAACAAAGCCTGGTGAGCAGACTTCAAAGCTTCAAAAGTAAAGTTTATCGGCGAGCGATAGTGTGCCGTCAGAAGCCAATAACGATAATCATCTCCCGAAAAGCCTTGGTCAAGTAACTGCTTTAGAGTAATAGCATTGCCAAGTGATTTACCAATCTTATGGTTGTCGATGGTGATGAATTCATTATGGAGCCAATAACGGACAAATTGTTTGCCGGTAGCACATTCGCTTTGTGCAATCTCGGCATTGTGATGTGTGTGAATATGGTCAATTCCGCCGGTGTGAATATCAATTTCTTTGCCGAGAGTAGCCATCGCCATCGCTGAACATTCGACGTGCCAGCCAGGGAAGCCTTTGCCCCAACGACTATCCCAGCCCAGTAGACCCTTTTTCCAAACAGCGAAGTCCGCGGGGTGATGCTTTTCCGGATTTTCTTCTAGGCGAGCGCCAGCTTTGAGTTGATTGAGATCAATTTTGCCCAAACGGCCATACTCAGGGAATTTAGCAATATCAAAGTAAACCCCGTCACTGGTTTCGTAAGTGTAACCCTTTTCCTCGAGGGTCTTGATGAGCGCAATTTGTTCTTCAATAAAGTCACTAGCGCGCGCAAAGATGGTTGGTGTCGCGATCCGCATACTGGCGATATCGCGCAAAAAGGCAGCGATATAAAAATCTGACAACTCACGCATAGCGGCCAGGGTAATAGGCTTACCTTCGCGCTTGAGACCTTTCATCATTTTGTCTTCGCCGACATCAGCATCACTAGTGAGGTGACCAAAGTCCGTGAAGTTGATGGTGTGTTTGACTGCGTATTCATTTAGGCGCAGTGTCTTTGTCAGAATATCGGCAAATACATAAGAACGAAGATTGCCAATCGTGACGTAGTCATAGACGGTTGGACCGCAAGAGTAGACAGTGACCTGTGGTGGGGTCTTGGGTTCAAAGTAAGCCAGTTCTCGGGTTTCGGTTGAAAACAAAACGAGAGGAGGTTTGGTTTTTTGAGCGGTGTCGGGCTGGTTCTTAGAGCGCTTGAACATAGGTGAGCAAATTACAGTGTTAAAATACATCAATAGTGATGAAGACAACAACACTGACGCGTTGGCTCTTTAATGGTTACATGCCATAATAGCAACATATGTATCAAGATACCACATCAAGCGAAGTAGCAAAAGTTACAAAAACCAACAACCGTTTGCCGGTGTTGGCGATAACTTTGGCTGGTTTGGTGGCGGTGGGAGCATTTTTCTCCGGATTGCACTTGGGTGGAATGTGGGGCAATGATGATGGTCAGGGCTTTTATACTCTACTAGCCGGTGATGCGGAGCCAGCGACTGAAGCTGACCTCCGTGAATTTTGGCGCGTCTGGCATCTGTTAGACGAGAAGTTCGCCTTTGCTACCGGTACACCCATAACGGCAGAAGCAAAAGTCACCGGCGCTATCGATGGCTTGGTACGCGCTTACGGTGATCCTTACACGACTTATTTTCCACCACAAGAAGCTGATGCCTTTAATGAAGATATTTCCGGTAACTTTAGTGGTGTGGGAATGGAGGTCGGTATGCGTGAGGATATTTTGACGGTGATCTCACCTTTACCTGGCACGCCCGCGGAGCGCGCTGGTATTATGGCTGGAGATTATCTACTTGAGATTTCTGGTACCAGCACAGCTGGGATGAGTGTCGATGAAGCGGTCCGTTTGATCCGTGGTGAAGAAGGTACTGAAGTAGTCTTAACCATTATGAGAGAAGGATTGCTTGAACCAAAGGACATAAAAGTGATTAGAGCGCAAATCGAAATCCCGACCGTCAAAACCCAGCAATATGATGATGTCTTTGTAATTACTCTATACAGTTTCAATGCCTTGGCTGAGACCAAGGTACAACAAGCAGTTCGTGACTATATCGCTAGTGATGCGGATAAATTGATACTAGATTTGCGCGGTAACCCGGGCGGTTATCTACAAGGGGCGGTGGCAATTGCTAGTTACTTTATGCCCGCTGGCAAAATTGTATTGCGCGAAGGTTTCGGCGATGATCGGGAAGAAGAAGTTTATCGTAGTACCGGACGGGCGCAAAAAGATTTTGCTCCGGGAGAAATAGTGGTATTGATTGATGGAGGCTCGGCTTCGGCCTCAGAGATTTTGGCTGGTGCACTGCAAGAACATGGTTACGCCACTCTTTTGGGTACCGCCTCTTTTGGTAAAGGCTCAGTCCAGGAGTTGGTAGAGCTACCAAGTGGCTCGTCACTTAAGGTCACCATTGCCAGATGGTTCACACCCAATGGCCGGTCCATTTCTACTGGTGGACTCACCCCTGATATTGTAGTTGAGAGAAGTATCGAAGATCGTGAAGCCAAACGCGACCCTCAGTTAGAAGCGGCTCTAGCAGTACTAAGAGGCACCTATGTAGCGCCAATAACAGCTACTTCTAGCGTTATTATGCCTGTAAAACCATAAATAATATTGTGGCCCCGACTCACAAAATCTGTTATGATAGCCGCATTAATTAATAAGGATAGGTTAATCTATGAAAGTAATTTTGTCTCGCGATGTGGCGCGTTTGGGTAAACGCAACACAGTCGTGGAAGTGCCCGATGGCTTTGCGCTCAACAAGTTGCTTCCTCAAGGGCTGGCTGTCTTGGCCAACACTGCTAATCTAAAGCGTGTTGAAGCGCATGCCAAGGGTGTAGCGCATAGTATGGCGGTCGAGGAGGAGAATGTACAAACTATTCTGCAAGCTGCTAACAGCGAGCCGGTAACGATTTTGGCTGATTGTAACGACAAGGACCACTTATTCAAAGCGGTTAAAGCCCAAGATGTGCACGATGCCTTGGTGGCGCGCGGCTTGACTCTAAATCTAGCCATGATCAAACCTTTTGAGCCGATTAAGGCACTTGGTTCATATGTGGTTGGTTTAGAGGCAGGTAAGGTGAAGGGAGAGATTACTGTAGTTATTAAGAGCAAGTAAGTTTATGGCAAATTATCGTCACGTGGTTGTTGTAATTGGAGTATCTTTATTATTGACGCTCGGACTCGCCTGGTTGCTTAGTCGTGAGTCCAGTGCACCCGAATTGGAATTGATCACAGACACTACCGTTCCCGAGTTGACCGCTCCACTTACACCAGAAGAACAAGCTGTTAATAATCCAGATAATATAAATACTATGAATCCAGTAGCAGTTATTACCACCAATAAAGGTGTGATTGAAATTGAACTTTATAAAGATATTATGCCAACCACCGCTGGCAACTTTGAAAAATTGGTAAAAGAGGGTTATTACAACGGTATCAAGTTTCACCGCATCATTGATGGCTTTATGATTCAAGGTGGTGACCCATTGACCAAAAATGATGCCGACGTAGCTCGTTGGGGTACTGGTGGACCTGGTTATGCTATTGCGGATGAGTTTTCCGCTGATAGTCGTGAATCAAATGTGCGTGGTACCATTTCTATGGCTAACAGTGGTCCCAATACCGGCGGTAGTCAATTTTTTATCAATACTGTAGACAATTTGTTTTTGGATAACAAACACCCAGTATTTGGTCGAGTCATTACTGGTCTGGATATTGTTGATGGCATCAGTGCTGTGACTACTGCCGCCGGTGATCGACCAGTCGAGCCAGTCGTGATAGAGAAGGCAGAGATTAGAGGTTAGTCGGTAGGGATTGTATAAAATAAAGACGCTTGGCACCGTAGGTGCCAAGCGTCTTTATTTTATAGTTTGAGAAGTCGATTTAGGCAGCGACGATCACGTCAACCGCTTTTTTGGTGACACGTTCACCGGTAAAAGTAATCTTACGCATATTGCGGAAGGAGACAATCCCTGCAGTCATAGCAAAAATAGTGTGGTCTTTACCCATCTTTACATTCTTGCCAGCCTCAATCTTACTACCGCGCTGACGAACGATAATTTCGCCAGTTTTTACACTTTGTCCATCTGCTCGTTTGACCCCGAGATACTTTGGTGCGGAGTCTGTGAGGTTCTTGGCCGATCCGGCCGATTTCTTTGTTGCCATAGGTTATAATAAAACTGCAAAAATTCGTAACCCGTGGAGTATACGACATATGTACCAAAAACTCAAGTCTTTTATTACTTTTGAACCAGTTTTCGTTAGTTTGTTACTTTGTTTGGTAGCCATTTTGGCCTTTTATTTGGGTCGTATTTCTGTTAATACTGCCTCCTCTGATAAGGGGGTGACCTTAGTAGCTACCACTAGTTTGATCAGGAGCAATAGCCAAGCCGCTACAATAACCAACTCCGATACCGGTGTGACACCGGCTGTCGACGCTACTGCCAACACTAGTCAGGGAGCCTTTGTGGCCTCAAAAAGCGGCACCAAGTATCATCTGACTACCTGTCCGGGTGCCAAACAAATCAAACCTGATAATAAAATCTATTTTGCTACCAGGGACGAAGCTGAGGCCGCTGGGTATAGTAAAGCCAGCAATTGTCCTGGTCTATAGCGTATAATTATTAACATGAAATTTTTTACTTTGTTAAGTCAGGCGGCCAGGTTGTGGGTGAGACGGGAAGCTGATCAACACGCAGCTGCTTTAGCTTACTTTACACCGTTTGCTTTGACTCCGCTTATAATCATCTCGATCTCCATTGTTGGTTATGTTTATGGTGCGACGCGGGTCACTGATATGTTGGTACGTTTTGGTAATGGGGTAGATGTTGGAGTGACCGATTTGTTGTATCACTCGGTACGTAATTTCGATTTGATTACCAGTCACTATTATCTACCGATTTTAGGCGCATTGTTTTTGTCAGTGATGATTTTTATTGCTCTGAATAGTCTAACCATGGGTCTGCACAAACTCTGGGATGTAGAAGTTTACGGTTGGCGTTCTTACGTCCGCAAGAGTTGGCGTATTACATTATTTATTATAGTACTGCAGATTTATTTGGTAGCGATGATTTTGTTATCTGATTCTATTGCGTTGGCTCGGTTGGTCACTGGTGGCGAATGGCTATGGTCTGTAGTGCGGTATCTGAGTTCATTTTTGCTTACAATGACGCTTTTGGCAGTAGCTTATGGTGTGTTAGCGCTACGCGCGCCCTCTTTTTATGCGCGCTTTTTGGGCGCGACTTTAGCCGGTGTACTACTGTTATTTAGTCGTGAAATTGTGTCACTGCATTTTGAAACAGCGCCCGTACAATCATTGTTTGGAGCGGCTGGATTGTTGATTACTTTGTTGGTATGGGTTTATGTAGTGGCTTGTATCGTGCTCTACGGCGCTGCTTTCGCTCGTGTTTATGATGAAATGCGCGGTCAAGATAATGATCTAATGCCTACCAAATAATCGGCGTTAAGCCGTGTGAGTGTAAAAAATTATTGGTTTGAGAGAAATGTCCACAACCAATAAAACCACGGTAGGCTGATAGTGGGGAAGGGTGCGGAGCAGTGAGGACGAGATGTTTAGTCTCATCAATGAGACGACGCTTGGCAATCGCAAAGGCTCCCCAGAAGAGAAAGACAATATGTTCATGGTCGTCTGATAGTAGCGAAATAATACTATCGGTGAACTGCTCCCAACCAAACGATTGGTGTCCACCAGCCTGACCTTGGGGTACGGTAAGTGTACTGTTGAGGAGAAGGACGCCTTGCTTCGCCCATGGGGTAAGGTCCCCGTCTGAGAGTGTAAGCTTGCCAATATCACGGCGAATTTCTTTGAATATATTTTGGAGGGAAGGTGGTATGGCAACTGTGGCGTTGACTGAAAAGGCGAGACCGTTGGCTTGCTTTGGACCATGATAGGGGTCTTGACCCAAAATAACCACTTTGACAGTAGATAATGGAGTAGTATCAAGTGCGGCAAAAATTTGACTTGGTGGCGGATAGACGGTACCAGTCTTGTAGGCTTCGTGCACCGAAGCCCGGAGTCGTTTGAAGTAAGGCTCCATAAATTCGCTTGCTAAAGCCGTTTTCCAACTTGAATTAATACGCACATCCATCTTGTATAGTATACGTAAGACGGACAACAAACGCCACCGATGGTAGCGATTGCTGTGGTGGCGCTAGGTCAAAAGCGAGCTGAGATAGTGTCTTGTCCACCAGTCAGGGCATTCGTGAAGAGCGTCTCTCGGGGTTGCAAATCGGTAACCCAGTGACCCCTCCTCAAGGGAGATGGTATCCCTTTCAGGATAGTCGCCGCGAAACATATAATGTTCGATGAAGATAGCGGGGTCATGCGGGATGGATTTTTGGTTGTACCGCACTAGTCGCAGTTTGGCTCGTAGGCCAGTTTCTTCAAACAACTCACGAAGGGCTGCTTGCTTGATGGTTTCGTTACGTTCAACCTTGCCTCCTGGTAGCTCGCACTGGAAGCTTGAGTGACGATCTGTCTCGATGAGAAAGATATATCCGTCTAGCGGTCTGCGGAGTTCAATCCGTACGACCCGTAGCTTGATGTAGCTTTGTGACATGGTGATCTCCCTTTCTAACTCTACTATAGCATATTAAATACTAACCGGTATTGTGCGATAATATCAGTATGATAATAATTGATATTGAAGCCTCTGGTACCGAGTACCAACTACACTCGATTGTCTCTTTGGGGGCGGTTGATTTTAATAATCCTACTAGACAGTTTTATCGTGAGTGTCAGATTTGGCCAGGGGCACATATCAACGATGAGGCTTTGGCCGTCAATGGTTTTACCAAAGCGCAGATCACAGATACAAGTAAATTATCCGAAGCTGATTTGGTAACGGAATTTATCGAGTGGAGTGAAATGTGTGATAATCGTACTTTGGTTGGTCAAAACGTTTCTTTTGATCGTGATATGCTCAAGGCTGCCGTCATGCGCAGTCATCAAAATTGGACGTTGCCTTATCGTACGCTTGATACGCATACGATGTGTTACATGCATATGTTAAAGCGTGGCTTGACCCCACCATTTGATGAACAGCATAAGCGGTCTGCTTTGAACTTGGATGCGATTATGACATACTGTGGTATTCCAGAAGAACCAGAACCACACAATGCTCTGACGGGAGCCAAGAGTCATGCGGAAGTGGCATCCCGCTTATTATATGGACGCGGACTTCTCCCCGAATTTTCCCAGTATCCGTTGCCTTGGTAGTTGATGACCGTGTTACAATGGTCGCGTATGGTTCGTAAGATACTAGGTCTTTCGCAAAAACGCGCTCGTAAAAAAGCCGAAAAAAGTCTGCCACATTGCCGAGTGGTGACTGATTTGTTAGATCCCAAAGGAACCGATGGAGACGCCGTCCAGTCGTGGCGCGTATTTCGCATTATGTCAGAATTTGTTTCTGGCTTTGAACTGCTGCGCAATCATGGACTAGCCGTCACCTTTTGGGGTAGTGCCAGATTGGGTCCAAATGATCCTTACTACAAAATGGCGGAGGAATTGGCTGCCAAGCTAGCAAAAAAAGGATTCTCCGTCATCTCAGGCGGTGGCCCGGGCATTATGGAAGCTTCAAACGTTGGGGCTTTTAAGGTCGGCGGTAAGTCGGTCGGGCTCAATATCCAATTGCCGTTTGAACAGAAACTCAATCCGTATGTGACAGAATCACTCAATTTCGACTTTTTCTTTGCACGCAAGGTGATGCTCACTTTTGCCGCTGAAGCTTATGTATATTTTCCAGGTGGCTTTGGCACACTGGATGAATTTTTTGAAATCATCACGCTCATTCAAACCAAAAAAATCGAGCAGATACCCGTGCTCATGATCGGTAGTGATTTTTGGAATCCTCTGATTGCTTGGTTTGAAAAAGATCTGCTCAAGAAACATAAAACTATCAGTAAAGAAGACCTTGAGCTGTTTAAAGTCTTTGACTCAGTCGATGAAGCCTACAAATATATTCTTAAGAATGTTGATTGTAAAAACGTCACTCAGATTTAATTATGTCATTTGCGGTTTTTGATATCGGTGGTACCAAAACTAGAGTCGGTCACGTTGATGATAAAGGTAAGCTAAAAAACGTTGTTACTTATCATACGGATTTGGATCCGACGACAGCTCTGAACAAACTAGTAGAGACAATTGAAAATTTTAACCTGCCTGATCTATCGGGCGTAGCTGGCGGAATTCGCGGTATTTTGCGCGACGACAAACTCGGTATCGATCATGACTCGATTTTGTCAGACTGGGCCGATATCTCAATTGTTGATCATCTATCTAACGTTTTTGCCACACCAATCTATTTGGAAAACGACACGGCTCTAGCCGGCTTGGGTGAAGCAGTTTTTGGTGCTGGCGAGGGTATTGATCTGGTGGTGTATCACACGGTAAGTACGGGTGTGGGAGGAGTGAAGTTGGTTAATGGCCAGATTGATGCGGCTAGTATTGGCTTTGAGCCAGGTCATCAGGTACTGGATATTGACCGGACTATCTTGGGTGAAAATATATCTCCAACCCTTGAAAATTTGGTATCTGGACGCGCCGTGGAAGAACGCATGGGTGTAAAACCCTATGAGATAGATCAATCTGATGTTATTTGGAACGAACTAGCTGGTTACCTCGCTCAAGGACTGCGCAATACGATATTATACTGGTCACCTGAAGTGATTATTTTGGGGGGATCGATGATTGTGGGTGACCCTCGCATTCCCCTTGATGCTGTCAGACGGGCGACTGTGGCTGTGTTAGACGAAGTAATGCCTTGTCCTTTTATCACAACCGCGGCTTTAGGTGATGAAGCTGGACTCTACGGAGCTATTGCTCTTCTGCAACAAAAAGCGAAAGATGTCAAATAATAGGGTTTCAACCCCTGTATGGCAGAAAACGGCTCAATAGAGCCGTTTTATGCGCTTACAATCAGCTAAAAACCAACCTATTTCATTGACAGTAAGTCAAAAATATGCTATTATAGTAGAAATCCGCTAAAGTCTGCTAGGATAGTGCGGTTACCGGTTTGGGCGGTCCCCAACGGTATTACCAGTTAAGACAAATGGCTTATTATATCCACTTTCGTCCTCGCCGTGGTCGCAGTCTCTGCAGCTTTTGCAGTTCCTGAAACCGCTGTGTATGGGCAGGTTGTAACCGAGTCACCAGCCACAGAAGTTACGGTTGCCACAGTGAACAAAACGTCAGGAGTGCCAAGTGCGACTCCATTGGTGGACGGTTCGACTGAGGCTACAGTTCGTTCTTACTTTGCTGATATTCCTATCATGATTCAAATCGCTCGTTGTGAGTCGACCTTCCAGCACACATTAGCTGACGGTTCGATCTTGCGCGGACGAGTTGACGGTGCTGATACCGGTGTAATGCAAATCAATAAGCGTTACCACCAGAAAGCAGCCACTGCGATGGGTCTTAACCTCGACGATATTTATGGCAATATGGCCTATGCCCGTCATCTCTATGAGACGCAGGGCACACGACCATGGAATGCCTCGGCTCCTTGTTGGGCCAAGACACTCGCCATGAACTAAGTTTGTTTCAAACTTTATTTCTCCACTTGAGGTCAACAAAACGCGTCTTAGGGCGCGTTTTGTTGTATTTGTTATACTATAAAACATGGCTAAACGTTATTGGTTAATGAAAAGTGAACCGAGTGAATTTGCTATTACTGACCTCGAACAGAAAGGGGGGTCGCTTTGGGATGGTATTCGGAATTACCAAGTCCGAAATTTAATCCGTGACGATATGAGAGTGGAGGACCATGCACTCTTTTATCACTCATCCTGCCAAGAGGTCGGGGTAGCAGGGGAGATGGAGATAGCCGGCTTGCCAGTGCCAGACCCCACTCAGTTTGACCCAAAAAGTCACTACTACGACCCCAAGTCCTCACGCGAGAACCCGCGCTGGCTTGCTATCCCCGTGCGGCATGTCAGTACCTGGGGCAGGGTAGTGTCACTCGCCGAACTGCGCGCCACCCCATCTCTCAAAGGTATGATCATTCTCAAAAATGGTAATCGGCTTTCGATTACCGAGATTACCAAAGAAGAGTATAATACTATAAAGCAATTACAATAACCGTATGGCCGAACCAAAAACCAAAGCCACCAAAGCGAGTGTGTCAGCGTTTATAAAACAATTGGCAAATCCTTTGGCGCGCCAAGATTGCACTGAGTTGGTCAAACTCTTCTCTGAGGTCACCGGCGAAAAGCCAGTGTTGTGGGGAACAAATATTATCGGTTTTGGTAGTTATCATTACGAGTCTACTCGCAGTGCCCAAAAAGGCGACTGGCCACTGACTGCTTTTGCGCCACGGGCGACCAATATTACGCTTTATATCATGCCCGGCTTTACGAAGTATGAAGCTTTAATGAAAAAATTAGGTAAACACAAAACGGGGAAGTCCTGTCTCTACATTAAACGATTGGCTGATATTGATACAACAGTGCTGCGCGCCTTGATAACCCAATCAGTAGCAGACATGAAAAAACGGTATACTGTTACACAAAAACAAAAATAGCATGACAAAATACGTACTCAATTCTGGAAGTGTCGGGCGTTATCCTGAGCTGGCAAAGAAGTTTTTTACTGAAGTATTTGCAGGCCTTGGACCAAGTCCAAAATTACTCATTTGCTGTTTTGCGCAACCACGTGAAGATTGGGAATCAAAATTCAAAATTGATAATGACCGACAAGAATTATTTCCAGAATCGCAAGTCCCCAAATTGGAATTAGCATTTCCAGAAACTTTTGCAGAGCAAGTAAAAGCTTGTGATGCAATTTATATACACGGTGGGGATGACCATCTTATGCAGTATTGGCTAAAGAAATTTGATATACCAACACTTTGGAATGGAAAAGTGGTAGCGACAAATTCTGCCAGTTCAAATGCCCTTGCAACAAGTTTTTGGACTTGTGACTGGAGAATGAATATGGACGGTTTAGGTATCTTACCGATTAAATTTATTTCTCATTTTCAATCTGATTACGGAATAGATGACCCTCGTGGAGCAATAGATTGGGACGAAGCAAAACAATCACTCATTGCATATGGTGATACAGCGCTCCCAGTACATGCCTTGAAAGAAGGGGAGTATATTGTTTTTGAACAATAATTTAAGCTGAAAGCATTTAATTTTAATTATGACAAAAAGTTACAAATTGTTGTGTTTGCACCCGAAACTCATGCTGATATATTGCGTGAAGCCATGGGCAATGCCGGAGCAGGGAAGATAGGGGACTACGAGCACTGCACCTTCTCAATCAAAGGGGTAGGGCGGTTCCGTCCGGGCGTGGGAGCAAATCCAACGATAGGTGAAGTCGGGATGCTTGAGGCGGTTAATGAAGAACGGATTGAAACTGTTTGTTCGCCTGAGCTACTTGATACCGTACTGGCTGCCATCCGTGCCGTTCATCCATACGAAGAACCGGCAACGGAGGTGTATGAACTAGTAGTATTGTAAAAAATAAAAGCAGAGGCAAAATCGGCCGGACCCCATGGGGTCCGGCCGAAAATCAGGTGTCGTAGGAACGGTCGCAGATGAAACCGTGTCCATCCGCGGTACGATGCAACTCGTAGCCCGTCTCTTCACCATCCCCAAGGGATAGATGTGGCCGTGCTGTCGGGTAGGCAGAGCGGATCCAGATACCATGCTTGTGCGAGAGTGTTTCAAGTTCCGACGCAAAGGTAAGCATTCTAGCCTCGAGGCTGTCACGCCACGGCAGGGTGGGGTAGAGCACTTCGGCGAGACGACGGGCTTGATTAATTGCGTGATCATGAATTGGGTACATTTCCCGCAGATACGCCTCAGAAAGATCGCAGATGATGTGGGGAGGGGAGAGATAGTCTCGGCCGAAATCAGCATCAGTGAAGGCTCCACGAACATCGTAGATGAGACCATCCTCGCCACGCACGCCAGCGTGACGGATCTCTTTTCCGTTCATGAGACCAACGAGCGGCCAGCCGATGCCCTCATGCATAGCGAGGGCAAAGGCATAACAGTGGCCATCAGCAAAGATGGCTCCGAAGGAAGATCGTAGTTCCGCAATAGCGGCGGGGGACAAGGGAACGACTTTTGTCGGCATGGTGCATCACCTCAAACTGGGTTTCCGTGGTCATAGTAGCCAATCTGCGTGCATTGTGTCAAATATATATTGACAATATTGTGTTTAATGTCATTATTGTAGGTAAACTTGAACCTTACCAGCTCTTTGAAAGGAGCATATTGTGATCATCAAACAATCGTCTAGTTGGGTAGTCACCCAGATTCGTGACCATAAGTCGTCAGCCATCGGCTTGATCGTCGCGTCGCTACTGATGGCTGGGGCAGAGTGGCTGGAGCCGCAAATGCTCGAGCGATTCGTGAACGCCGCTGCAACCGGGACATATGATGTGGTCGCGATGACGGCCTATATCACGCTTCTCGTGTTGACGGCTATCCCCGTGCTGTATTGGTGGCGCCGGCGTCTCGTCGGGGTTGTGATCTTTGACCTTGAACAACGCATGATGCGTCAGCTCATACGACTCGATCAGTCGTACTTTGACCGGCACGATAACCGCGAGCTGCTGAAGCATCTGGGGAAGGGAGTGGGCGGTACGGTGCAACTCTTGCATTCATACTTCGCTACGTCACTCCTAGTACAGGTACCGTTGGCAATCATGGCGGCGGTGTACATTGCGAGCTACAGTATCACTGTGCTCGTGATCCTCATCTTGTTTCTCGGGATCTATGTCTTCGTTGGCGCGCGATTGGGAAAGCACCTGGCGACGATCGTCAAGGATCGGAATGAGCTTGATACCGTGGTGCAAGCTCGTCGAGAAGAAATGGCTGCGCATATGCCGTTTCTGCAACTGCAGCGAGCAACTGAAGCGTTCTATCGACGATCGCGCGACCGTGACGAACGTGATCTTGTGTTGCACCACCGAATCACTTGGACCGACGCAATCTTTCGGTGGTTGTCGGCTATGGTGCAAGTGGTGTCGGGTGTACTTCTCGCTCTTTTCTTCTTGCCAGCGGTCGTGCGGGGTGATATATCGGTAGGGACGTTCTTTGCACTCTACATCTACATGAACCACGTCGTCCAGCCGGCACTGAGCGCTGGTGAGATCTACGCTGGAGTGCAGAGTGCTTGGGCCGAGACCAAACCCTTGGCTGACTTCTTTCACGAACAGCCGATGGTGATCGATCGTGAAGGGGCGGTGCCCTTGTTGCCGTTACGAGACAAGATTACTCTCGCCTCAGTTTCTTTTGCCTATCCGGGGAAAGAAAACGAGTCGGTACTCCGTGATGTGTCTGTCATGATTCCGAAAGGGAAAATGACCGCCATCGTCGGAGAGAGTGGGGGAGGTAAGAGCACCCTCGCCAAGCTCCTCCTTCGTCAATACGACCCGACAATGGGGGAGATCCGCTTCGATGATCAACCAGTGATTATGGCAACACTCGTGTCGGTTCACGAGCGAGTGGCGTATATGCCCCAAAAGCCGCCGCTATTTAGCGGTTCGATCCGCGATAATGTCGATTTGCGCGGGGATCGGACTGACGATGCGGTGATGGCTGCATTGACGGCTGTTCAAGCACAGTTTGTGGCGAGCAACCGTGATCTTGATCGTCCAGTCGGTGAACTCTCTGGTGGACAGCAGCAACGCATCGCCTTGGCGCGATTGCTCCTACAGGGTGCTGATGTGGTGGTGCTCGATGAGGCCACTGCATCGCTTGATGGTGCAACCGAACGTGGAATTGTCGAGACGTTTGAAGATTTGCGTCGGGCCAAAGGCCTGACACAGGTCGTCATTGCCCATCGACTATCAACTGTCATGCACGCTGACCAGATCATTGTCATGGCAGCGGGCCAGGTGGCCGCAGTCGGCACCCACGAAAAGCTCGCACGGTCTTCGGCGATCTACCAAGATCTTATGCAGACCTTTGTCCGCCCAGAGTAGGGGCGGACCTCAAGAGTCCCCGGCGTCACACCCGGGGGCTTTTCACGTATTCTACACAGCTGATTTATAGTTTATTTTTTAAAGGATGGAACTCGCGGTGGGTGGTTTCGGCGTAGCCATTATTCGCTTTCATATGGATTAATTTTGCCAGTTTTTATTTCAATCGCATATGCAGTAGTCGGCACAAAGAGAAAGATCGAATCAGTCATAGTCTTTGTATTAAACCAGGTTTTAAAAAGTGAGGTGGTGCCAATCTCAACAAATAAATCGGGGTATCCGTCTTTATAAACACCTAGGTCAGCTCGCCCTAAGCTCAAATAGGGTTCATTAATAACCTCAAATCCAGTATCAACAAAATGTTGCTTTACGATACCCATCATCGATTGATGCCAATGTCCACCATGTCTTTCGCTTGTTTCAAGTTGTGCGATACTTGCATCAGGCTTTAGCCATAAACCGTTTTCTTCAGCGGCAAGTATTTCTTTTGCTTGTATCGTCCCGTTTACAACTGCAATGGCGATTTGCCGCAACATTTTATCGTTGGATAGATTTGGCGGCATTGGTGTGTCGTCTTTGTGCGAATAAGGACCAAAATCAAAAACTTCCTGTAGCCAGCGTTCTTCTTTTAAAATCGCTTGTTCAACTTCATGCCAGGGGAGGGGAGACATACGGGTGACGTTACTTAACTTTTAAAGTCTTTACCACCATGGAACTTTTCATGAATGTCGCGCAAGCGCTTGTTGGTGACGTGCGTATAGATTTGGGTGGTAGCAACATTTTTATGACCAAGCAGCTCTTGGACAGAGCGCAAGTCTGCGCCATGGTTGAGTAGGTCTGTAGCGTAGGTGTGACGCAACGTGTGGGGAGTGACTTTTTTTGATACACCGGCGAGCATGGCACAGCGCTGGATCATAAGCTGTATCGATCGTGGGGTGAGCCTCCTCTCGTCGCTATTTGATCTGGTATTGATAAAAAGTGGTTTTTCAACGTCGTGGCGCTTCTTGAGATATTCTCGTATCCAAAAAGCAGCACGCGGCGAAATGAAGATGGTACGAATATGTTTGCCTTTACCAATGATTGAGAGTTCGTAGGTGCGATCGACCGCATTATCTTTGAGCATCGACATCTGGTCTTGGTGAAGGGAAGTGAGCTCAGAAATACGCATACCCGATGAAAAGAAAAGCTCCATAATCGTCCGGTCACGCAAGCCACCAATAGTGCTGACATCAGGTACTGCGAGCATGGCTTCAATATCTCGTACATCCAAAAAGGCGATTGTCTCTTCGGCTTTTTGACGAGCTAACTTCACCTTACTCGAGGGAAGTGTCTCAACATCTCTATCAGCGAGAAAAGCGAGTAGGGCACGTAAGGCAATGAGGTAGTAGTTTTGTGACTTTTTGCTGAGATGTTCACCCCGGGCCGACTTGTAGGTTCGGGCGATATAGAGACGGTACTCCCAGATATGCTCAGGAGTGAGCTCATGTGGTAATAGCTCCGGTGTCTTGTTTACTGCCAGCCATTTTACAAACAGGTTCAGGTATTGCTGGTAGTTGCGTTGTGTATTTGATGAAAGACCTTTTTCAATTTCGCAGTAATCTAGAAAGGGGAGGATGTACTCTTTGAGTGAGGTTGTTGATTTTCGTGTCGCCATACTGATAAAGCATAACATACACTATGGTTCGCACAATATATGTAAAACGAAGTATGGGTATAATAAATACAGATAATAATCATCAAATATTGCAAAGCGGGTCCCCTGCCGTATTAACTAAAATTTCTGGCGGTATAAGATCAAGTGCTTTTGTTTTAGATACTTCTTTCCTTTTAATTTTATTTTCTCGCGTTTTCTCTGTTCTAGGATTTCGACAAATTTTCCACGTGATACTTACATCACGTCAAAATGCTCTTAGAGGCCATTTTTGCCTTCGCTCCTTGCTCACATACATTTTTGACCTGATGTCTGTATCGCCTCAATTGCCCTGCGAAGCTCCTAGAGGCGTATACGCCCTCGTTTGATGACACTTCTGTAGGCGATTATTGACCTTGGCAGTCATATCTACGTGATGTTTGGTATGGGTCAAAATTTTCTCTTAATCTAGCTAAATCAACTCAAGATTATTTTTATAATTTTGCCACAAATTTTTAAATCCCTATGACTTCGCTGGCAAGTATATAGTAAAAAAGAAACCAGTTGATGTAGGTCTTATAAACACAAATGCTAAAAGATTCTTAAGTCCCCCATTTCTCTAATTACAACATAATTAGAAAATGTCAAGTAAAGCAGGGAAGTCGCAAATGTCCTCGATGATGTAACGAGCAGCGTCTTGTACCTCTGACTTACACCAAGAGAATGTCACCCCATTCCCTGTTAGCTGAAAGAGAGTGATGTCATTGCTGCTGTCTCCCACGGTTATACAGTCTGTAACCTTGATGTTATGTTTCTGACAGTAGGTACGGAGAATTTTTGCCTTGGCCTCACCTTCTTCCCCACCACTGATGAAATGATGAAAGTAATCAGCCTCATCAAAGACTAGATCTGAAGTTGCAAATACCGCGTCAGCCTGCGTCATGCTACCTACGGCTTCAACCATTTCTCTAAAGCCGCCGCTAATGAGTACTATAGTGTAGCCTTTCTTTTTTAGTGTTTGCATGGTTTCTAAAACACCGGCTCGTAATTCAAAATCGAGCAGTGTCTTTGTAGCAATTTCACGTGTGAGTATTTGTCGTTCACGGTAAAGAGACTCGAGTCGATTATTCCAATCAATGTAATCATAGTCACCACGCATAAAGCCGCTATAAAGCGCAAAATCCTCGTCCGCGGTGACGCCAGCTGACGCATTAAGTCGCTCCCAGCTGTTGCTCGTAGTAAGTGTGTCGTCGACATCAAAGACTAGGGTTTTCATATTAATTAGTATATAGAATCGGTAAGAATAGACAATTCAGCCCGTCTTCAATTATATAAAGCTATGAATAATACTCACTCACAGTCATATACATGGATCTTAGGCGCCGATTGTGGCCGTGGCTTTTCTTATATAGTCATGCCTGCTTGCGTTTTTGGACTTGTATATGGCCGTGGCATTTGTATGACATCACTTCCCTCCTAATTCGAAATGATTCATAAAAGTCCCTCGGCTCCCATAGAAGACCCGAGGGGTTTTATGTGAGCATATCTGTTCTTTTACAATGGAGACGACCATGACGACGACAGCACAAACCGAACCGAAGCGTCACGCTATCTTCTTGCCGTTTGCCGGCGGCGGTCTTGGACCGCGCACCAACAATGAGACGATGATCAATCGAGCTTGGCTCGGTATCAACGATATTGAGAATCGCATCTATCTCTCACGACTCTTTCCGCAGACGGAAGCAGCGCAGCGTGAATGGTGGCTAAAGTCTGATACGGACAAGGAACTCGTATTCGTCATCTACCTTGGTGCTGAGGCAATCGGTACCATGGGTGTCCATCACATCGACTATGTACATGGACATGCGACCACCGGTACGCTCATTTGGTCCGCCAAACATCGCAATCAAGGGATTGCGACTAAGGCGAAGCTTGTGCTCCTTGAGTATCTCTTTGACACACTCAATCTCCGTCGAGTGTATTCTCGCTACATTGACTACAACAAGCGGAGTGCCAGGTACAGTGACAAATGTGGCTATGTCGAAGTGGCGAGGATTCCGGGACACTTACGGTTTGGTCCCATGCTTGCAGATGATGTGACACTCATGTGCGAACGCGCTACCTGGCTCCCCTGCTTTTTGAACTATCAGGCCGAGCACCCGACTCCACATACCCGTGAACAGTTCATTATCAAACATCGCGAAGAGGCGGGCAAATAAACACAATCACCCGCGTAGGAATACGCGGGTGATATCTGTTTTTGTAATACTTATTTTTTTGGTTTATCGAGTTTCAATTTCATGATTTTAGCGGCATCGGCAAAGCTAATTGTTGAGGTTGGTGTCGTAACAGTCTTTGTGCTCTGGTATTTATCAATTACTGTATCAGTAAGAATCTGCACAGGTTTTACTTTCTTACCAGTTGTTTCAGAAAACCAAAAACTATTTGTAATGCGGACTGGCCGCTGTGTTGTCTTGTCAATCCAGATTGACAAGTACGAGCCATCAGCAATGTACTCAACGGCCTCATCTTTCCTAATAATTTTATTTAAAAGTTTATAAGTCGATGTGTCTTTGTTTGGGTAATTTTTAGTCTGAAATTTCAACATGTCTGTTACGTATGACCTTATATTGTCCTCATTATATTCGAAATTGTAGCGGGTGGCGTTATTCATTGTAAAGTTGTCATCAATTGTAAAAGGATAGACGGTAAGAAGATTGCTTTTAAGCATGATATCCAGACTTTCCTTTGATCTATCTTTTACAGAAATGAGCTGTTCTGGCTTTAAGGCATCAAATAATGGTTCGAGGTTAGTTTTCTTGCCTAGTTGGGTATATTCTTCTGGAGTCATCTTAATCCATTTATTTTTGAGCTTTTTGCTTTCAGTGAGATGGAAAAGTACATAAACATAGGTTCCATCAGAACGTACTTTCATTTCAAAGCCATTTGATTTCGTACCTTTGCCGAATTCAAAAGTCGAAGTCGCATCGTACTTTACTATAGGGGTACTTATTGAATCTATGACCAACCCATTTATAAAGGTTCCAATGAAACTAGGTTTAGTGTCCTCTTCATTTTTATAGGCATAAACAGCGTTTAAAACACTTACTTCAGTAGAGCTACTTTGGGTAAGGCTATCGTATGTAGCATACAAGAAATCATTTGCCTCCATCGAGTCCCAATTACTTGCTGCTTTAGAGAAGCCTGGCAAAACAAAAATTGTAAGTAAAATGAAAGAAAAGAGTATATTTCTAGACATAATGAAAGAATATGATGAAAACATCTTTTTGTCCATAGCGAGACTGGATTTTTTAATACGGCGGTAAGTAGTTCATCGGGTCGAGGTAGGCGTCTGTAGCAGCGACAGGCGTAGTAGCAGCACCACAACTGGTTGATGTCTTTATTTCATTAAATTGACGCACGCTTACACCGTCTTTGGCATAGACAGTGAAGTGCAAATGTGGACCAGTAGAATAACCAGTGTTACCGGAGTAGCCAATCACCTCACCAGTTGCAACGCGTTGTCCAGGTGAAACGGAAATAGTATCTTGATGAGCGTAGAGAGTTGATAAACCGTTGGCGTGGTCAATGAGAGTCCACTTACCCCATGACCAACAGCCAGGTACCGCGTCGGTATTGCCAGTAGCTCGGACGGTACCAGATAATGGAGCATAAATAGCGGTTCCGCGCGCCACACCGAAGTCTACACCCGGGTGATAAGCGCGACCACCATAGACCCCAGCATTGCGTTTGGCGAACTCCGTACCACCAAAATATTGAGTGATGATGACGTTTTTCAGTGGCCAGGCAAAGACAGCACTACCAGCGGCTGGGATAGTAGTTGGGTCTAGAATAAACTTGAGTTTGGCCTCAAAGTCGCGCATTTCTTTGTTGATTTGTTCACGCGCGGCTTGTTTGGCTTTGATTAGTTTTTGATATTCGGACTCCTGATTTTTAGTAGCTACCAAAAGTTCACTTTGTTCGGCTTTGTTATTGGCTAAGACAGTGTTTTGGTCGCTGTACTGATTTTTTAGACTTACCAGCGCCCCTCTTCTATTTTCGGTCTCTCCCCTCTTTTCGTCCAAGACTTGCTTTAAGGCATCTAGGTCAGCTACTTTGTCGGCCATACTGCGTTGCACTTGGAGTAATGTATCCAAACTGCTCCAAAATTCAGACAAATGCGTGTGTTTGAGCAAGACTTCTATCAAGCTTTCGTTATCAATCTGATATCGTTGTCTGATGATAGCGGCAATAGCGGCTTTTTGTTCACTGATACTGTTTTCTGTATTGGTGATTTCGAGCAAAAGCTTGCTTAGCTCTAGATCAGTAGCGTTTATCTTTTGTTCTGTATAACGAATATCGGCTTGCACTTTTTTGCGTTCGAGCTCAAGCTGATTGATTGCCTTTTGGAGAGTGTTCTTTTCGGCACCAACTTTTTTTAAATCCTGTTCATATTTGGCAATTTCCTTTTCGATTTCAACCAGTCTCTGACTACGGTCGTTGATTTCGTTTTTAAGCTTGTCTATCTCCGTAGTACTTTGTGCCAATACCGAATAACTACCCCACCAGAGAGCTGGCAGTACCATAAGACAAATACTGGTAATAGCTAGTAATTTACTAAACCGAAGCATCACGTACTATTTTATCACAAGCGGTAGCGATTCTGGCTAGAGTTTCCTGTTGACCAATGGTATAGGCAATGGTGAAAGGGTCAGGCGATTTTGCCAGACCAGAGAGAGCTACTCTTAGGGGCCACAAGAGCGCCCCCTTGCCCACTTCTTCGGCATAGTCCCAGAGGCTGGACTTGATAGTTTCTGGTGAAGAAAAATCAGCTCGCACCAATAAATGTAGCGCATTTTGTAGGCGTGGAATAATACTTGCCAAATCTCCTTCGCCTTTGGGCATAAGCAGGTCAGTCTCATACGTGGGTGTCGCAAAAGCAAAATTATATTCTCCAGCTTCACAGGCTGACTCGAACTCGCTTCGTACCTTAATGCGTTCGCGTATGACTGGCAATAGTTTTTCTAGTCTTTCTTCGCTGTATTGAGGCAAGTTAGTTAGCCCTGCCAAGGCCGGCTTGATATATTCATAAAACTCCGCCGTCGTGAGCTGGTTTAGATATTCACGATTGTACCAAAGGAACTTTTCTCGATTAAAGACCGCGCCGCTTTTTTGTATGTGAGAGACATCAAAGCGCGCGATAATATCAGACAGGCTGAACATTTCTTCGTCGCCACCCGGATTCCAACCAAGTAGAGCTAAGTAATTGAAGATAGCTTTATCGAGAAAGCCTTCGTCACGATAACTTTGTAGTGAGACAGCGCCATGTCTTTTGGACATTTTTGAACGGTCGGGAGCCAATATCAGTGGCAAATGGGCATAAATCGGTCGCGGAAATCCCAAAGCTTCTTGAATAAGGATCTGTCTTGGAGTATTTGAAATATGGTCTTCCCCGCGAACTACGTGAGTGACACCGGATAATTGATCGTCTACCACAACGGCAAAGTGATATAGTGCATCGTCTATTGATCTGGCGATGACTATATCGCCAAGTTCGGTTGTGTTGAAAGTAATGTCGCCACGTACTAGATCGTGGAAGGTGATATCTTTGTTGGGATTTTTTAGGCGTACGACAGACACCATCTGACTCTCATCGTTTTTACTTGGTTCTGTCGAGATATAAGCGTATCCAGAGGCAATGGCTTTTTCGAGATGGTCACGGTAGATGGCGGCGCGCTCCGACTGCCTAGTGATCTCCCCTTCCCAAGTAATCCCCAAACTCTGCAGACCGTCAATAATCTCGCGCTCAAACTCTTTAGTGCTACGTACTTTATCAGTGTCTTCACTACGAAATACCATGTACCCGCCGTGATGTTTAGCAAAGACGTAATTAAAGAGAGCGGTCCGAACGGTACCGATATGCAATTTGCCAGTTGGACTTGGCGGCATGCGGGTTATGACTTTGATATTTGAATTATGATCCATGTTCAATTGCAATAGAAACAAGTACGTTGGCGATTTGGGTCGCAGCATCGGTCATGCCTAAGGCTCTGGCCGATCGACTCATATTTTCAAACCGTACTGGGTCTTCCATAATAGACCTTATTTCGGCAACAAGCAAATAAGGTGTTAGATTCCCTTCTTCAAGTACCGTGGCAGCGCCAGTGCGAGCGAAGGCATAAGCATTTGTCCGTTGATCGTGGCTGATCTCTTCTGGTATTGGTATGACAATCGATGGTGTACCATGAATAGCAATCTCAAAGAGTGTGGTACTACCAGCTCTAGTGATAACTAAGCTAGACGCTTCCAAAATTGCAGCAATCGTATCGGCATCAAAAGTGCCTCGAACAAAATAGTTGGCCAGTAGCTGCTTTTCGGTAATTAGTGACTGTGCAGTCTGGGTCACAGTAGTTTCTTCCGTTGGTCCAGTTTGATGGAAAATCGTATAGTACGGTAAGAGTGATTGTAAGCTCTGCAGAATTAAGTTATTGATGCGCATAGCTCCCAGTGACCCCCCAGTGACATAGATAACTGGCCTGGTTTTGCTGATGCCTAGTCGTTCGTGTGGATTGGCAATAACATTCTTGATTGACTGACGGATCGGTATGCCGACCAGGGCCGTTTTATTTTCTGGGAAATAGCTGGCCGTACTAGCGTAAGAAATACCAATATACCGGGCAAATGATTTCCCTAGTAGGCTGGCTCGACCGGGTTTACTATCAGACTCATGGATTACAACTGGTATGCGATAAAAACGTGCCATTAACAAAATCGGAACACTGGTGTAGCCGCCCTTACTAAAAATTACATCGGGGTAGATTTTGTAGAGTTGATACCAAGCCGTAGCTAGTCCGCCTATCGTGCGGAAGATATCGACAAAGTTTTGAATATCGAAGTAACGTCTCACCTTGCCGGCTGGGCATTTGATGAATTTAATTTGATTGGCTTGAAGTGATTTTTCATCGTACGGATGTGGTCCAAAATAATACAACTCCGCTTGCGGGGCGATAGTTTGTATAACTTCTGCTACGGCAATTAGTGGGTAAAAGTGCCCACCTGATCCGCCACCGACAAAACCAATCTTCATAAGTCTCTATATCTTATCATGACCGCTTTTTCAAAGTGCGATATTTGGACACATTTAAGACGATGCCTACCATGGTCAGGGTCGCCAAAAGAGCGGTACCGCCGTGACTGATAAATGGTAAAGGCAAGCCAGAAAGTGGTGCCACCCCCAACATCGCACCAATATTGAGAAATGCCTGGCAGACGATAAGAGTCATAAAGCCAATAACCAACAGAGTTCCAAACAAATCTGGTGCCAGGTTGGCCATTTTGTAACCCCTAAAAGTGAAAGCTAGATAGAGCAGTATGAGCAAGCTTGAACCAATAAAACCGAATTCTTCAGCATAAACCGCAAAGATAGAATCACCAATTGGTTCTGGTAGATATTCAAACTTTTGGATACTTTGGCCAAAGCCGCGCCCCGATATACCGCCAGACCCAACAGCAATGAGTGATTGTTGGATTTGGTACCCGCTACCAAGAGGATCGTCTTCTGGGTGCAAAAAGGTCGTTAGACGATCCATGATATAAGGTCTCACTAGGGCCACTAGCCCAAGGAGTATCACGGCTGCCAAAAACATCAAAAACACATCGCGCCATTTGCCACCGGCCACGACGAACATAGCCATAGCAGCCATGCCCATGATTAAGAAGGAGTCCGTATCTGGTTGTAACAACATAATGATGCCAACAACGCCAACGATACCAACAAAAGGCAAAGTGCCACGTAGTGTATCTTTGATCACATCCTGCATACCCGAGAGCCAGGTCGCTACATAAATAACAAAACCGAGTTTGAGTAATTCAGCCGGCTGCATGGTGAAGCCGCCAATGGAAATCCATCTAGTGGCTCCACCGTGACTAAGCCCCAGTCCTGGTATGAAGACGGTTAAGGTGAGGATGATGGTTACCAAAAAAATATAAAAAGCATACTTGCGTAAATGTCTGTAGTGTAAGCTGGACATGCCAAAGAGTGCTAGTCCCCCGCCGACAATCCCAAATAAGAATTGACTAGTAGCCACATTACCGAAACTGGCTCCATCGCGAGCCAATAATCCCAGTGAGGCCGAAGAAAAAATCAAAAAGCCAAAACCCACCATTAATATAACTAAGGCTAATAATATGGTATCGACCGACTTGATAGAGAGAGACTTCATGAACAAAGAACAAAATTTGAGAGCAAGATTTAAATGATAGTGGCTAAAGCCATACCGGCGATAGCACACATAATACTGATAATCCAATAGCGCATCGTGACTTTGGCGCTAGGCCAGCCAATAGCTTCAAAGTGGTGATGTAGAGGAGCAATGCGGAAAAATTTGCGACCCGTATATTTGCGATAAATGATTTGCAAAACGTTTGATAGTACTGTGGCTACTAGTGGAAAGCCAATGATCGGCAACAAAGCGATCCCCTTGCCTTGCCCGAGTTCATCGGTCATGAGGACTACCACTGATAATGACAATGTCAGCGCCATCGAGCCGGTTTCGGTCATCCAAAAGCGGGCCGGTGGAATGTTAAACCACAAAAACGCCATGATTCCACCAGTGACAGTGGCACAAAAAGCCGCCAAATCATATTGCTCTTGGGTAAAGGCGACACTAGCATAAGCCATGCAGATGGCGGCAAATACTCCACCAGATAAGCCATCAATACCATCAATCACCCCGCTGGCGTAAAGGCAAATGGTCATGAACACAAAAAACGGTACGATCAACCAGCCGACCGTCAAAGCACCATCAAAAGGTATACCAATGGTCACAAGACCGAGCTTGGTATAGAACCAGGTGCCGATACCACCGGCTAAGAGTGTGATGATGACTAGTCGTACCCGGAGTGACAAACCTCGCCCACCATGTACCACATCGTAGTAGTCATTCAAAAAACCAATACCAGCTCCGATTAATAAGGTGGCTAGTGGTATCCAGGTTTGACTGCGACTAACAAAGAAAATGTCACCAAACACTGATTGCGGAAACAGTTTGGCTACAAAAAACAACACTACTACAGCGATTATTACACTGGCCCAGATAACGATACCACCCATGCGCGGGGTCTTTACTTCCCCATCCGCTTTCAAGCGATTGAATTCTGAAGCTTCGCCTCCACCAATAGCAGTTTTGCCGCCCTGTTTTTTCCAGACTTTGTATTTGTATAAGTAATGAGTAATTAGCGGGGTTAGCACAATACCAGCCGCAAATGACATGATGGCCGGAATGAGAATTTTGATGATCGGGTACTCCATATTTATTGGTTTATTGTACTATCTTTAAAAGCTTTTTGTACACTAGCTACGAGGGTCAAGACATCACTAAAGCGATCATCGTAGGTCGAACCCAAGACCGTAATAATAATCGGATGATTGTAGCCCACATCAAAAGCAATGGTGAGATTGCCTTGAGCTAGATCAGTATAGCCAGTCTTAGAGCCTAGCAGATTAGGAATCTGATTGATGATGGGATTAGTATTGTCAGCGTCATGGTAGGCTCCGGTTTGGTTGTAGACACGACTATTGGGTACTGTCGTGGCTTCAAGAATGTCAGGGTAGGTTTTGAGTATGTATTGCATTAAAAAACTCACATCCCGGGCACTCCCCACGGCGCCGGCTTCGGTTGGAGATAGATCAAGACCGGTAGCATTTTTGAAATTAAAACTAGTCAGATCTAGTTCCTCAGCCGTAATGTTCATCGCTTCGATGAAGGCTTGATAACCATCATTATCTTCAGACAACAAGTCACCGATTTCGCTAGCTAGTGTATAAGCGGCGTCATTGGATGAAGCCAACATGGCAAAGTCGCGCAATTCGACACTAGATAAAACTTCACCCCACGCCAGTCCACTACCACTGACTTGATTGACCGCCGACTTGGGTACTTGTAAAGGAGTGTTGTCTCTGACCAATTCACGTGCCACCAAAGCCGTCATCAATTTTGTTATTGAGGCTAGCGGCAAGACCCCGTCAGCATTTTTTTGAAACAGCACTCTTTGGGTAGCGGCATCGTAGACGAAGACCGACTTGGCCTTGATATTGGCGCTAGGGGTAATCTCAGTAACGACCACGAAGTCATTCTCACCTTGGTTATGGCTGAGGTTGGTAGCTGGTCGGTCTGGGACTGAAGGTTGTGACCACCATGTCGGTACTACTAGCCCACCAAATAGACTACTGATAACCATCATTAGTAATAACAACTGCCAAAAAGCCGGAAAACGCTCATGCAGCTTTAACTTTTTGGCGGTGAGTTGCCCGGGTTCAATAATAGGTTCTTGTTCGCTCATAGGTTATCTTCGCTATTTGACTCAATCGGAGTTTCTTGGCTGGCGTCAAATTTTTCTAGTGCGTCAGTAATGCGTGCAAAATCGACCAGCTCTTCTATTCTCGTTACACCGAGCTCTGACAGTAGTTGCGAACTGATGGTGAAAGCGTAGCCTGTACCCTTCTTTTCTTGACTGCGCTCGATCAATCCTCGAATCAACAAGTTACGTAAAATAAATGAAGAGTTAACGCCACGGATACGCTCAATCTCGGCGCGTGTCACTGGTCCTTTGTACAGAATGATGGCTAGTGTTTCAGCCCCTGCCTTACCCAAGTCGGCTTTGATATCTTGCTTTCGTAACTCTTCTATAAAGGGCGCTAAGGCTGGGGCTGATACCAATTCGATAGTATCCGTGGTTTCAAGTAAACGGGTAGCGCCGGCTTCTAGTCGTGCTCGTAAGGCAGCAAGAGTCAGTGCAAAATCCGCCTCTGAAACAGCAAATTGCTTAATCAGAGTGGCTTTCTTTAAGGGTTCTGATTTATAAAAAAGCAGACCTTCAAGGAGGATATCTAGTGGCATATTGTTATAGTGTACCACAATTTAGAGGCGGAAAAACTACGTTTTTCCGCCTCTAAATTGTTGACAACCCCATATTCCTATCGTTTGCTTGACTTTATGAGTTAAGTATGCTAATATATAAATATCCTGACTGACTGCCAATCCCGGTGGTCAGCAGGTATGAGGAGAAACGCCATGAGCTATGATCGGGGGCATGTGCCCGGAGCGAAAAAGGATTTTACCAACTCGTGTTCGATGCCCGACGTTCGCGCCCGCGCCGGGGGCCACGCCCTGGCCTGATGTCCGCGCGGCCGGGCCGGGTCACCGCCTTCCTTGAAGGCGAGGTGTGACCTGGTCTCGTGTCGTGTCTGACCCGGAGTGAGCAGCCACCAAAGGGTGCTGCGAATCTTCGGGTCAACCGAAATCCACCGGTTTTTTGAATTGAGACTGCTCCGGTGGGCAGCAAGAAGGGAGGCAAGACATGCTCATTCCTCAGCGCGATGTTTCGGACGTCGTCTGCTGATTCAGGCCTGCACGAGTACGTTGGAGCAATCCAACCTTGTGCGGGCCTTTTCCTTTTTATATCCCCCGTTCCATTTCCTCTATTCTTTTAGTAATACCGTGGCGTCCCTTTTTTCTCAATCTCAATTTCAATATCAGCAAAGCGGCCAAGCTGGCTTACCAATACATTACCTTGCTTTACTAACTCCAAAATGGCCAAAAATCCCACGATCACGGTTTTGTGTTCGTCAGCTTCTTTGCGAATATCAGAAAACTTCGTCTTGAGTTGTGTCTCAATGCGGCGTTGCAGGCTTTTCATCATGTCTTCTAGACTAATTGTCGCCTTGACCTGTACTTTCGGCTTGATCTCCTTTTTGGGCAGATTTTGCAGAACTTGCCACATAGCTTGATGTAGTTCTGGCAAGGTACACCATTTGTCCGGCATAAAGATAGGATCTTTGGGACTAACGAATCGACGACGGTAGAGTCGGTTTTTGCCAAACAAAACAGCCAGAGCCAAACCCGCTTCACGGTAGATTTGATATTGCCTGAGTCTATCTTCTAAGTCTTCGATGGTGGCCTCTTCCTCTTTGGTTAATTCCAAGACCGGAAGCAGAGACTTTGACTTAATTAGGAGCAAGGTGGCTGCCAGCTGTACAAATTGGGCCGTGTTCGGCAGTGACTTCTCCTGCATCTCGCTGACGCGACGAATATATTCATCTGTTACTTCCGCGAGTGAGATGTCGTTGATGAGAAGCTTGCGCTTTTCACACAGTTCAATCAGGAGTTCGAGTGGTCCCTCAAACACCTGTGTTTTGATCGAAAAATCGAGTGTGCTACCGATAGCCATACTGTAATAGTAGCATATCCATATTCCATGATCGTCATTGTGAGGGAGGGAGTGTCAATGACTGTCGAAGCAGTCCAGGCTCGTTTATGGGTACCTTATGGATTGCCACGCTTGGTTCGTTAACACTCACCAAGCTCGCAATGACGATGGGTGGTAATTAATCGAGTAAGATGGTTATTTTGCTGGGTAATATTCTTTTGTCTCTTCGTAGAGGACATCATCAAACCGTTTGAGAATGGGAAAAATATCGACGTATTTTGCGCGGTGTTCACGGTACTCATCTGCCTCCCACTGCATTTGGTAATGATCAGGTACAGAAATTCCTTTCTGCTTGAGGAAATAGAGATGGAACATTGGTTCCATTTTATCAATGGCTTTTACAAACTTCGCTTCTACACTGTCACGAATATCGTACGTTGCATAAATCGTCGTAAGCATCTCCTTGAGGTGCTCAGGTGCTGTTTCAATTAACATTTGCTCAGCTTCTTTTTCAGCTGCTTCGTGCGCTTGCGTCTTTAGTTTCGTGGTCATGTCACTCACGATCGCTTCGGCCATATCGTGCCAGGTCGGCATGTGATAGATCAAAGATTTATCGAGTGTATTATTGATATCAATTAGCGGTAAAAAGTAATTGAGGAGCACATGCATACCAAACACATGTTCAGCGACTGATTCGGTATAGTCTCCATCACGGTTTTTCGCCCAGCGGATAGTGTGCTTGAGGTTGAAGTAAGTCACAAACAAATCGAGTTGTTGTCTGAGGAATACATCGTCAGTGAGTATCTTTTGAGTTATTTGGTCCATATACTATTTTATATCACTAAAGTAGCCTTCGCGTTCAAATATCGGCAGAGATACCTCATAGAAGCGTTTGATATAGGGAAATGCTGCAATATACGGTTCTCTGATTCGGCGATGTTGTTCTTTGGTGGCAGGACTCACTTCGAACACTTTTTTGCCGTTTTCATTGAGGAAGTAAAATATCGTTTCAATTTTATCAAGCGCTTTCACAAATCTAGCCTCGAGTGTTTCTTGGGCTTTGTATTCCTCTAAATACGATTGTATAGTGGACTGTAGTATCGCAGGAGCATTTGCTATGACTGCGGCAACAGCGTTGGCTTCGGCTTGCTGATGTGAAGTGTTTTTGAGAAATCCAACAATATCACCGGTCTCAATCTCGTCTATATCGTGCCATGTTATCATTTGATGTACTCTTTTTAGGTCAATGTGAGGCAAGTCTTCAATTTTAGAAAAATAGTCAGCCAGTACAAAGAGCGCATAGACATGATCAGCGACCGATTCGGTTTTTATGTCCTCCTGTCTCTGTAGACCTGAACGAATCACTCGCTGAAGACCGTAGAGATACTGTACCTGTCGTAGCTCTGAGAGCACAAACACATCGTCACTCAAAATTCTCTCACGGATTTGTTCGAGGGTCATATTTAGATAGTGAACTGTCCCTTTTTATAAATCACTTTACTCGTGCCGTCTGCCAGGGTGGCGGTGACGGTACGATCAGTGGTCGAGACGATGTCGTGGTGTACTACTGAGTCATTGTAGCCAAGTTTGTCCCAAGCGGCGGTATTTTTTGGTGCTGGCCCTGTATAGCATTCGTGAAAGGAGGTACCAAGCGCCATATGGGTGTTACCGAATTCCCCGCCCGTATTCTCGTCATAGAGGGTGTCCGCCATAAACTTGGTGATCCGAGATAGTCGTCGATCGGTGAGGGACACTTCCCCGAGACAGTCGCCTCCTTTGGTCTCAATAATCTGCCGTAGGAGCTTGTGATTCTTAGTGGCTTTGGATTTTACCACTACACCATGCTCGAACCATAGTTCGATACCTTCAATCATATTGCCAAAGACATAGAGTGGCTGATTAAACCTTATCCAGCCGTCGACTTCGCGATAGTTTGGTGAGGTGAAAACTTCAAATGATGGAATGTTGTTTCCTCCTCCAGCGAGCCAAACGCGGTCACTTCCGATACCAACTGTCATATCGACGTCCGCGCCAAGCCAATGAAGACGCTGTATCTGCATAGCCGTAAGGCGCTTGGCTACTCCTTGGACAGTGTCATTAATCTTGAACCATTCTTTGGTTGGATTCTTGCTATCGAGGTAGCAAGCATTAATAATCTGTTGCCAGTACGCCTTGAGGCCGAGGCCAGCTTCTTTGGCCATGGCTTCGGTCCCATAGAGTGCAAGGGTCCAGTAGAGTTTGTCATCATTGATTTTTTTCCACTTGTAGTCACGACTTTTCTTTTGGGCTCGACGTTGCGCGAGGATATGTTCAGCTGGAATCTTTTTGAGTCCGTGCGGTAGTGTGTCAGCTAAGATTCGGATGACACAATCCGCCTGGTCTACTTGCCCTTTGTTGTATTGGTATGGTTCAAAAGTTCGTTGCGCTTCGTTGGCTTCAGCGAAGAAACTACTTTCGAAGTTATATGTTTCGTCACTGCTAGGTAGATACTCGCCCATCGGATGATAGCCGTGGCGGAGAATCGCTTTTTGAAGATAGAAATATAGTGGACGAGCGGCTTCTGGCACGATGAAGTGCACCACCGCACCAGGTTTGGGAGCTTGCCCAGCGCGGTTCTGGAGGCCAAACTCGACAATGAGGTTTGCGTATTTTTCGAGTATTGCGGCTGGTGGGGTGTAGGTTGATTTGATCATATTGATGTAAGTATAACAATCGCTTCTTTTGGCGCAACCATACTCCGGCCGATGAAAGTTTTGGGCTGATGTACAAAAACAAAATACTCCATGTACATGGAGTATTTTGTTCCAATTGATTAACTATTTAGATATCAGCTTCGTCGCTCTGGATAGAGCTTGTAAACACGTCGATACGGTTGATGTCGCGCGGGAAGAGCGTCGCTTCCTTCACGTTATCAAGACCACAGAACTTCTGCGTGAGACGTTCAAGTCCCATCCCCCAGCCACCGTGTGGTGGTATACCGTAGCGGAAAGCCTGGAGGTAGAAGTGGAATTTGTCTGGGTCGAGTCCTTTCATCTTGATACGCTCAATGAGGTTTGTGTAATCATGGACTCGTTGCCCGCCCGTAGTGATTTCGACACCGCGGAAGAGAAGGTCAAAACTCTTCGTAAAGCCGAGGTCAGCTTCGTCCTCATACGTGTAGAATGGTCGCTTTGAGACTGGGTAGTGTGTGATAAAGATGTAGTCACTACCGAGTTCCTTGTTTGCGTATTCACAGAGCCAGCGTTCGTCTTCTGGTTCGAGGTCTGGCTCCATAGTCTTGTCCACTCCAGTTTTCTCTTTGATGAGCGCCTGCGCTTCACGGAGTTTCATAAATGGGAAGGTATCACCAGTGGTTGGTATCTTCGGGAGCTCCATACCAAGGGTGGCGAATTCTGCTGTACAGGTAGCCTCGAGATGGGTGCGAAGATGTCGCATAAGGCCGGTCAAAATCTTCATGAGGTCGTGGTGATCCTCAATAAATCCAACCTAGGCATCTAATGATGTGTACTCACTGAGGTGGCGAGTGGTAGCACTCTTCTCGGCCCGGAAGGCAGTCGCGAAGGTAAAGACCCGCTCGAGAGTACCGACGAGAATCTGCTTGTAGAATTGCGGACTAGAAGCGAGGTAAGCGGTCGTGTCGCGGAAATACGGCACCTTAAAAACTGCGGCCCCACCCTCAGCGTCACCACCAACGAGCTTGGGAGCCTGAAATTCAGTAAAGCCCAGACTACGGAGATATTCGGCGTAGCTGCGAGTGATTTCACTTTGGATTTTGAAGATGGCGCGGTCGCGCTTACTCTTGAGAGTTAATGGTCGATTGTCGAGACGTACTTCAATACCGTAGTCACTATCGAGTTCTAGGGGCATTGATTCGGCCTTGTTGAGGATGGTGATACCAGTGATTTCAAGTTCGATGTCACCGTTTTGGACTTTTTCGTTCACCATTTTTTCTGGTCGTTTGTTAACAACGCCAGACACAGTGACAGCTGATTCGTTTCCGGCTTCTTTGGCTACTTCTAGCACCTCAGGCTTACCAAAGACCACCCCTTGGACTTTGCCGGTACGGTCACGAAAATCAAAGAACGCCATTTTGCCTTGGTCGCGTACTACATCGACCCATCCTTGGATAAGGACGGTTTCTCCAATATGAGCATTCAGCTCGCTAATTAAAATTCTTGTCATAATTGATTGTTTGAGTCCGGAGAAAGAAAAAGCACCACATGCTTCACTCCTCCACAGATATTATTGCTAATACATGTGCAGGGGCGAATATAACCATTTGGTTACGATACGCGGTGCCACCCTACTTTTGTCTCATTCTACTGCTTTGGCCTCGGCGGTTGTCAGACGCGTCATTGGCTAAATCTAGTATGTTCATTAATATGTTATTTGTCAATGCAGGATTGGTCTGGCATCTGGAGATTTATCTGTTACTCGTATAATTAGTTTATTGACATTTGTTACATCAAAATCGACATTATCGCTATTATTTACGGCAATCACATGAAGTGTATGAAGAAATTCCGTGTCTTGCAGTTTTTCCGCTTCAATCTGGAAACTGGTCCCATAGTCATCGATAGTAACTTTTACAGCAGCGATATTATATGCAGTTAATAGCTCTGATATAAAATCTTTTATGGCTTTAAGCCTCCCATTTAGGTAGCTCTCATTGTTATTTAGCTTTTCTGTCATATTTACAAACTTATACCAATAGCACTACGTACCCGCTTTAGTACCGGGCCTGAAATCTCTTTGGCGCGAGCTACACCATCAGTCAAGACGGCGCGTACGTCAGCGTCGGTGATTTGGTCACGGCGTTCACGCATTGGGGCCAGATGAGCGTCGATGTCTTCGCTTAGGGCATCCTTAAGATTTTTATATTTGCCTTTGTTCGCTTCGTAGAGTGGCTCGAGTTCAGCTTCAGTCTTAAAGAGCTTGTGTATGGCGTACACATGTTCTGGTCGTTCGCCACTACTGTCTGTCACTATACTCATGACAGCCTTTTGGATCTCTTCTCGACTACCAAAGAGCGGAATGGTGTTCTTGTAACTCTTAGACATCTTGGTACCATCAGTGCCTGGCACGATACCGACGGCGTCGAGAATAAGCGTCTCGGGTTCTTTGAGGATTTCGGTGTTGTATGACTGGTTGACTTTACGCACGGCTTCACGAGTATATTCGAGATGTTGGCGCTGGTCTTCGCCTACTGGCACAACATCCGTGTCGTAGAGGGTGATATCGGCTGCCTGGAGCATTGGGTACGTGAACAGACCGGCGTTAGGTTCAATCCCCTTCGCTACCTTATCCTTATACGCATGGCCTTGCATCAGGAATGGGACTGTTACCATACAGTCGAATACCCAACCCAATTCCATGTGGTCTTGGTTGTCTGATTGGCGGAAGATGACCGCCTTCTTCGGGTCAACGCCAGCTGCGAGGTAGTCTCGTACGACATTATAGATGTTCTGACGCATGACCTCTGGCTCACGTACCGATGTAAGCGCGTGATAGTCCGCTACCATGAGGAAGCTCTCATAATCTTCATACATATCGACGAAGGGCTTGAGTGCGCCAAAATAATTTCCAATGTGTAGGTCTCCCGAAGACTGTAGTCCAGTCAAAAGTCGCTTTTTCATAACACTATAGTATCAGAATTGCTTTGCATTACCAAAATATCAAGAATCAATTCATTTTGTGTAGTAATTTGGGTATTGATACGAATATAGATCGTTTTAGCTTCTAGTGACATCGCGGCCACTTCATCTCCGGCAACTTGAACACACAATCAAACTGTTCAACGAACTCCGGGTTATTGTTCCAGTTGTATCTGATGTATTCGATAATTTCTTCGGGTGAGCCTGGTATGTCCTCGAATATTGGGATACCTCTCGCCTCATCACTAGACTTAGGTGGCGTATTTGGATCTCGCCTCCGTATCCTCCCCGCCACTAACTTCCCTTCTTTTAGAAGTGGATACAGGTAGGTGAGGGTTTTTTCTCTACTAGTAGGATTATTCAACGTAGAAAAATCCCCAGCCTCTTTATTATAGTGCACTGCTAAATGAAGGTGTAGTATAGACGGCATCATATCACTTATACCGTCCCAATAGGCCTCATCGTGCAGTAAATACATCAATTTACTTTTTGCTGTCTCTCCCAAATCTTCAAACATATTATTGAGCAAACTTAATTTCGTGATGTGTATCGGTACTTTTATTTACCACATCTATCGTACCATTAATCTTCACAAACGGAGCTTTAGCGGCGTCTGAGCTAAAGTCACGGAATGTGAGGGTATATGCGTTGTCTGGACTTTGATGATTTAGCTGAATAGAACACTAATTAGCTATTCTAGGCCACTCCATCTCAGGTAGCTTAAATACACAGCCAAACATCTCGAATATCTTGGACTCGGTTGCCCAGCCTTGTCTTATGTAATCCATTACTTCATCAGCTGTACCTGGCACATTCTCATAAAGGTATCCATCGTCTGCGATTTGTGCAGTGGCTGTTGGATCATTCGAATCAAAACCTATTATCCTCCCCGCCACTAACTTCCCTTCTTTTAGAAGTGGATACAGGTAGGTGAGGGTTTTTTCACGTATACCAGGTATACCCGCCTCATGATCAACAGAGTCGTTATATAGTGATCCGGCCATTGTCTGGAGACTGATTGATCTATCTTGGTAGACTGTTAAGTCTAGTACGAATCTATCTATCCACTCATCAGATATACCGCTGAATATTTCTTTTAGTCTTTCTCGCATATTATTCACCGAATTTAATTTCAATTTTTGGTCCTTTGGATACAGCATAATTATTACTGTGTACCATGAATTCCTGTACATCTATCGTACCATTAATCTTCACAAACGGAGCCTTGGCGGCGTCTGAGCTAAAGTCACGGAATGTGAGGGTATATGCGTTGTCTGGGCTCTGGGCAACCACGATGTCTTTCATTGTTCCATTGTGATATGTTTGTTTGACTTCTTTTAGCCACCCCATCGTTTGTGCATCGAATACTGCCCTCGCTTCATTGGTTGTTCCTGCTAGTACGTGTACCGTGTTGCTACTCGCGGCCACGTTCTTATACTTATTTGTGTATGAGAGCAATTCTGGTACAGAACGAGCCGCTAGCATACTATTTTTGGCTTGGGCCATCAGTCTCAGACCCAGCTTGGCACTATCACTTGCGTTACCGATGAATATTGGTGCTGCCGAAGTGAACGATAATCCTGCGCCTAAAGCGTCTCGTTCGAATAAGTATACGATACCGTCTGCTATACCACAGGCGGCTCCGATGAGTGATGGTTCGAATCCACAAAGCGTAGCTGCATCATGGATGATCTCTGTGATGGTAACTTTGTATCCTGTAGTCTGTTGAGTTGAGCCAAACGTCGTACGTGGTAACACGATTCCGGCTGCCTGGCTGCTGACGTTCAGACCAAAGACAAGACCACTGGTAGCTATAGGTTTATCCGGCGTTGCTCTAATACTCTTCTTCTGCTTGGTGGTTGCTACTGCCAGGTTGCTGGCGCTGGTGGCGAGGGTTTGGGCGCGGGATTTGGCCATGGCCGCTTCACGGTCGCGGGCTGCTTTTTGTGTGGCGAGTGCAGCTACTGCGATTGCAGCGTTCTGTACTTGCTCCTCTAGATTGTCCAATTTGGCTTGACTGATGCCATTACTGCGATTACGAGCGTCTCTTTTTTGCACAGCAGCCAGCTTGGTTTGCAGTCCTTTGACTTGGCGCTCTAAGCGGGCGATTGTCTTTGATTTTTCTGCTTGCTTTGACTTTGATTTATTACTGGTAACTTTCTTTTTGTCATCACGTTTTTTGGACTTGTTTTTTGATTTACTTTTCGACTTACTTTTGGCCTCGGCACTGAGAATATGTCCACCCAAGACAGTTGAAGCCAATACAAACAGACCATC
>JACCDV010976843.1_pt1 | contig 54530 bp, 44 predicted proteins | sample 7446131 | NCBI WGS metagenome assembly JACCDV01 (sample SAMN15323448, study PRJNA562643) | freshwater metagenome | isolation source: river surface water | place: USA:Blue River Watershed | collected 2017-08-17
AGAGATATAATTAACATAGTGAAATAATTATAGGAATAAATAGATTCATATATATTGTAGATTCATATATATTGGATGGATAATATAATGTGTTTACATAATATTATGAATTTATTTATTCCTATAATTATTCAAAGTTGTTGATTATATCCTTTGCAAAATTGATATAGAATGGCGGAGGGCGACCCGAAGCTGATTGATAGTGTGATAGGGGGGACTCTTATGCTAAATTATTTGATTTGATTTTACAAATAAATATTTATGTAAAAATTATTAAATAAAAAAAAATGTGTAAAGCTGATTAAATGCATATTAATATTTCTATTTGTTGTGATTATGTTTATTTATCCGTGTTAATTATTTCCATTTTAGTCCATTTTTTTTTGCAATTTATTATTTGATGAAAAAAAATGAAAAAAAATTCACTTAATATATAATTCGTTCGGGAACGCACTGATAACTCAGTTGGTTAGAGTGTCGTACTTATAGGCAGTATTGGCGCTCTATACGATATGCGAAAGTCGTGGGTTCAAGCCCCACTCAGTGCATTTTCCTGAATTTTCTTTTTTTATATTTTTTATGTAATTTCCAAATTTCTATTTATTTTATTCATTTTATTTATCCTATATTTTTTTTAGTATTATAATTATATTTATATTTATAATTATATTTTTTAAAGCATTAATATATAATATAAATCGATTTAAAATACAAATAGGGACTTTGATAAAAATTCAAATACATATAATATCTCCATTAATTTTAAAATGTCTTTGCATAGTTTAGTTGATAATCCAAAAGAATTACTTGAATTAATAAATGAATGCCTAAAACCAAAAGATATAGAGAAAAAAAAATATGGAGAGGTTTTTACACCCATGAATTTTATTAATAATAATATGTTAGCTGATTTGGAAGCATACTACAATAGAAAATATAATAAAAATATATTTGAAGATGAAACGCTAAAATGGGGAGACACAACCGCAGGAATGGGCAATTTCCCCATCGCAATTTATTACAAATTAATGGATGGTTTGAAAACAAAAATACCAAACTCCCACGAACGCAAGAAACACATATTAGAAAAAATGTTATATATGGCCGAATACAATAAAAAAAATTGTTTTATCATTAAACAAATTTTCAATATAAATGATGAATTTAAACTTAATTTGTATGAGGGAGATTCCTTGCATTTAGACATTCAAAAAGAATTTGGAATTAACAAATTTGATATTATAATAGGTAATCCGCCATATAATGAAGAATTAAAATCAACAGGCGCAAAAGCATTATATAATAAGTTTGTTGAATATTATATAGAAAAATGTGATTTATTATATTTTATAATTCCTTCGAGATGGTTTTCCGGTGGAAAAGGACTAGATAATTTTCGTAAAAATATGCTAGCGAGAACCGACATTGTTTATATAAAACATTTCGACAACGCAAGCAAAATATTTGGGAATTTGGTTGATATTAAAGGGGGCGTTAATTACTTTCTTAAAGATAAAAATCATAATGACGATTGTTATTTCAATGATTCAATTACTAAATTAAATAAATATGATGTATTTGTTGATAGTAAATATCATTCTTTAATTGATAAATTAGTAAAATTTTGTTCTATTACAAAATATTATATTAGTCAAGATTATTATAAAATACAAACCAATGATTCGCGATTATATTTAAAAAATGATATAAAATATAATAATAATATGATTAAGTGTTATGTATCACAACAGAAAGGATTTGAAAAATATATCGATAAAAGCGAAATAAAAAAAAATACAATGACATGGAAGGTCATTACTACAAGGGCTGCACACGAACATAAAAGTGGTTTTGGTAATAGTTTCATTGGAAAACCAAATGAAATACATTCCAAAAGCTATATATCTTTTAATGTTAATAGTGAAGACGAAGCGATATCGTTATTGAGTTATATGAAATGTAAATTACCAAATTTTATGCTATCATTACGGAAATCATCACAAGATATAAGCGAATCAACCTGCAAATGGATACCCTTGCCACCCCTAGATAAAGAATGGACAGACGATGAAATTTATAAATATTATAAATTGTCGGGAGCAGAAATTAATTTAATTAACAACACTAATATTATCGGTTATAAAAATACCACCAAATCAAAGAACTAAATATTAAATGCCAATTCTCTTTATATATCGAAAATGAACAAAAAAAAAATAACATCAATATAATTAATTAATTCATTTATCAATCTATCATATGCAAATCTTCAATATAAACGAACAATCAAGATAGTTTTGCAATTTATATTATTTGAACCGCTGAAATTGCGGTTTTTCGGCTTCCTCGCCATCATCCGCGATGTCGTTGTTTTCCTCCATTGAATTACATTCGCAAGCAGCCGGAAGATTTCCACGCGAAACAACTACACCGGAAGAAAGCAACTCCCGTGGCCTGCAATAAACAACTGTATTTGTTTCCCCCGTTGTCCAGAAAACCTTCCCGATCGCAGGGTTCCCAATTATTGAATTTGCGCAGTTCAAACACGGCCGCGAATTCTTAATCCCCGCCGCCTGAATTCTACCAACAAACATATTATATTTCTCTTGTTTCATTCCATCCATTATATTCGTCTCCGCATGGCGATCATTATTCGCCTGAATTAATACCGCCGATGTGGGAGTCTTTCCACGAAATGCAAATGCTATATGATGTGATGGTCCTGAACCCTTTACAAATGGCTTCCCATGTTCTATAAGAGCATTTATAAAATAATTCGCCCTTTTCGGGCCGAGCTTCTTTATCCCAATTTTTTTTATTTCTATTAATTGCCTCTCTCCAAAGCCGAATGTGTGTGTGTGTGTGTTTCCCTATTGAAAGTCCTTTATTTATATCACCCAACTATTTTTTTTTCATTTTTTTCTTATTTATTTATAAATAATCATTAATTTATTCCTATTTTTAGTGTTGATATTAATATTGATATCGATATTAATATTGATGCTAAGCATTCACTATTTTTAAAATCTTGGTATGTCTCTGGTTGCAATACACACATGAATATTTATGAGCATTATTGTTGTTTAATTTTATTTCACAATTTCCACATATAACTGCATGCATACAAGGATAATATATTCTCTCGACTTTGCAATCTCTACATAAGAGACATTCCCCTAATAGGAACAGTTTTTTTTTACTTATTTGCATAGTATAGATTTTATTAGAAATATATATTTGTATTTTGAAATAATAAAGTATTGTTATGAAGGCTATAATTAATGTTAATATATTATAAAAATACATCGCATATTCCATACATTCTACATATAAATCAATATAGAAAACTATATAACCATCATCTTGAAGATAATTACCTAGATAAATATATTTGTAAAGCTTATAATGAGTAATTAATAATGAAACAAATAGAAAATATAATGCTATGCACAAATATGTATAGTAGATACTTATTGATGTGAAGACCATAACATAAGTAAGAAATAATACATTTATATTTGTTATTACCTGTAAATAAATCATTTAGAGATTCTAATCTGCATTATGATGCCGGTCCTTATATATTATTTTTCATTTTTATTTTTTCTATTGTCTTATAAAATAAAATATTGGCGTTATTTATTATTCTCCATTTAATGTAATCTAAATATATTCATATATGTTGTATTCTATAATGGTCTGCATATTGCCTATTGCAAATATTACATATTTGATTGCCTTTATTACACCTTATGCATATTGTTTCTGTTTTGCAAGGAAATAAAATCTGTAAATAATCTTTCTTTTTACATTTTTTACAATCATCTATTATAATATTTACATTACTATCGTGAATAATATTATTATCGTTATCGTTGTCATTGCTATTATTATCCCGGTGAATATTGTATTTATTCAAATTACATTTTATATTAAAAATTACAATACTAATTATTATTATTAATATGTTAATTATAAATATAATTTCCATAAAATAATAGTTTGTCTTATTAATAAATAAATGGAAATTAACAAATATGCCAAATATTAGTATTAACATTGAAATCGATATGCATAGTTTAGCATGGGTTAAATCATTTATGTTTTTCAAAGGAAAATCAATGACGTCTTCTATGTTTCTTAAATTATATAGCGCGGTTTTAATATTCGCTATATAATTATTTGCCTTTTGCGATATTGACATCGTATCTATATTTTCAAGATGCGAATATACCTTATTTCGAATTGTAAATGTTCCCTGTTTATTTTTTTTCATTTTTTCTGTTTTTATATTTGTTTTAAATATTTTTTACGTGCATATAAAAAAATGAAGATAAATACCTATATAATCACAATTATATTTTATATTTTATATATATACATACGATAAACTATATATAAAAATAACTATATATAAAAATAACTCTATATAATAAATTCTAAGTTTATATATATATAATTTAAGCCTATATAATATTTGAGTTATATAATAATATATATGGAGGGAGACATAAAAAAACTAAGTGAGAATAAAAAATTAAACGGTTTGAAAAGAAATACAATTGATAAATTCTATACAAATGCAGATATTGCAAAATTATGCATTGACAAAATAAGGGAAAATATTGAAATTACAAATGATGATATTATAATTGAACCATCTGCGGGGAATGGTATATTTATCGAACCATTTAAAACTCTCATCGACTACGGTAAATGTATATTCCTAGATATACAACCCGATAATCCAAATATTATAACCGCAGATTATTTACAATATGATTATAATAATTTAGTAATAATGCGGGAAAATTCTAAAATTCGTAAAATCCATATTATTGGGAATCCACCATATGGGCTGCAAAGTTCCCATGCGATTAAATTTATAAAGAGATCATGCATATTTTGTGATACAATTTCTTTTATATTACCAAAAAGCTTCAAGAAACAAAGTTTCCAAAAACATTTCCCTCCGTTATTTCATAGAATATATGAAATGGATTTACCGGAGAATTCTTTTAATCTTAGGGGTAAAATCTATAATGTCGAAACCACATTTCAAATATGGATAAAGAAAGATACCGAACGCCCCAAAGATATCAAACCCATTCCATCCGCGTATAAATTCGTTAAAAAAACAGATTTGCCAGATATATCAGTTCGCAGAGTTGGAGTAAATGCAGGAGATATAGATTATGGGGATAATCTTACGCGTAAAAGTCCTCAAAGCCATTATTTTATTAGATTCTTGAATGGAGATAGTATCGAAAAGAATATTAGTATTCTAAAAAATATAAAATTTATACATAATAATACGGTTGGACCACGCTCAATTAGTAAGCCGGAACTCATTATGGAATTTAATAAATTTTTATAGTTTTGTAGTTTTTGCATGTGGTATTTATATTATAAACCTTTCTATTTTGTTATATTTTTTTTATATTCGTATATTTATATAAAAAAATGAAAAAAAATATGATTTTAGGGTATAATAAAAATAATATATACAATATCATACCAGGATATATATATTATAATAGAGTTAAATAAAAAGAATCCAAATATGGATAGCGTTGGTGAAAAAACCACTACTGATAAAGATGATAAGCATATAGAATATATATATTCTTCACAAAAAGCATATAGAATAAGCATAGATACATATAAAAAATTAATGGCGAAAGACATAAATAAATATAATAATATATTGTATATGAATATCGAATGTAATGACCTTTCAGGAAAAAAAAATAAAATTAGGTTTATACCGCCAAAAAAAATTAAGAGTTTAAGTTTTGAGCTAAATAAAAATATAACAGTCGATGTTATAATATTAAAGAACAAGATAAATAGACTTAGTATTTGTAGTAATAATGGAGGTATAATTAATATTGTGAAAATACCCCAAAATGTAAAGAATTTATCCATCGTAATGTATCACGCTTACGACCATGAAAATTACACGGATGCACAAATAAAATCTTGTAATATCTGTAATAATTATAACAAATCTATAAAATCATTATCACTGCCTAATTCTTTAAAATATATTAGTATTCATCTTTATAAATACACAATATTACCAATATTACCTAGTAGATTAAAAACCATAGTATTATCAGGTGAATTTAATGCACCATTACCAAAACTACCAAATACTATAAGAAGTCTATATTTAGATAAATGTTATAACTATAATCAACCGTTGAATGAATTACCTCCTTTTATAAGGATTCTTACACTAGGAATAGGATTTTGTCAAGTATTAGATAATTTACCGCAATCTCTAAGATATATTAAATATTACTGTTCATATGTGCCTTCGTTTCCCGCTTCTGTGAGTCATATAGTTGTAGATAGTAGATGCGAAGAATATTATCTTCCTCCTTTGCTGGAGTCTCTAATTAGTATAAATATATGTGCGCGCCTTAAAGAACCTTTATTATCATTGCCGAAAAATTTAAAAAACTTTTATTACAACGGCGATTATAGTATTAATTATCCTCCATTTCCGCAAAATATTAAAACAATATCCATAAATATATGTAATTGCGATAATATTATACATTTATCTCCAAAATTGAAAAGTATCAAAGTTATTATTTTCTATGGTTCGAATGAAGATAATACTTTTTCTATATATTCTACAAGAGATGTAGCCAAAATATTTAATTCCCATTTTTCATATGATGTATTATATTTACATAAATTAGTGATTGACGAAGGATGTCCATTAGGTAGTCGTGGTGGAAACTATAAAAATATTGATAATAACATGAAAAAACTTATATATAACGAGTATTCTATATATGTTATACTAAATTTAATCCCTTTCCTAAAATATATATTGTATAATAAAACTTTTATACCTTTCGAAATATATAACTACATATATGAAAAATATGACATAAGCATATTATAGCAGAAAATATTAATTATGTTGATTATATTAAATATATATTTTATGTTGTGGTCATATATGTATTTTTTTTTATAATAATTTCATATAATTATATTAACATTATTATATTATTATGTTATTATGTAATAATATCATTTAACAATTTTAAAATGATAAGATAAGAAATAAAAAATAACACAAAATAAAAATTAACGCGAAATAAAAAATGAAACATGAAAAATGAAAAAAATAATTCTAGATAACTAGAATATATACAAGGAGATGACTTTAAAAATAGGTGATTTTAAAATATATGATTCCCTATTAAATGAAAATAGTATATTAATGAATAATATTAAAGAACTCGTAATAGACTCTTATTCTTATCCAGAGGTCATAGAAACCGATGAAAATGACAAAAATGACAATTATATATTTGTTATTCCCCCAAGATTAAAGAAACTAACCATAAAATCAATTTACCAAAAAATAAATATAATTCATATACCCGAAACCGTCGAATATATTGAAATTGGAAGCATGGACCCCCTATTTGCACCCATATTTCCTTATTTTCCGCGAAATCTTAAACATCTGCACATTGGCTATTTATATAATAAAAAAATCCCCACATTCCCGGACTCACTCTGCACATTAGACATTATTGAGTATAGGCATATACTTACCTCATTCCCAAAAAATATAACATATTTATCGTTAAATACTGCATATGTTGATAAAACGATTAAACTCCCCGATAGTATTGAATATCTATATCTAGCGGTTTATATGGAGGGAGGTATGATAAATAAATTGCCGCGCAATTTAAAATTCTTGCATTTAAAGATTGATACATTTTTCGGCTGTGTATTTCCAAAAATTCCAAAGCATATCAATACATTAAAAATACTTACCCATACAGATATTATATTTAAGAAATATCCGCGTAGTCTTAGGAAATTATTATTTGTTCATGATTATTCGAGATATATGGCTGTTGAATTGCCGCATTTCCCAAAGAATTTACGTCATATACACATTCCCCCTTACTATAATAAGAAATTGCAATCCCTTCCTAAACATTTAAATACCTTTGCAATTGGTATTCATTACAATGTTATGCAACTCAAACTACCAAAGAGTGTAAAAAAATTAATTATCTATAATTATCATATTAATAATGAATATGTATATAAAATAAGTATTGGGGAAATGAAGAAACTACATCAACAGATAAAACAAATTTTTACAAATAATATATCACATATAGAAAAAATAGTATATAAATATGATAGTAGTATGTATTATCAAAATCTTTATAATTATGATAATTTAAAAACCATAATGTGGAATAATAAACCGGGGAATATATTTATTTATAAATGTAAAAAAAATAAGCCACTTATTTATTCAATTAAAAGAAATTTAACTGCATATATAAAATATATGATGTATAATAAGGTATTTATTCCATATGAAATATATCACTATATATATTGCAACTTTAATTTTTCTCTCGTATAAATATTTTATTCTTTGATACTTATTATATGTAAAAAATTATTATATGTAATACCATTATTATAATAGTATTTTTAAATAATAATTTATAATTAACAGCTTAATTTCTTATATATTAAAAATAAATAAAAATAGTATAATATATATATATTTTATTTTAAAGAAAAATGATTTTTTTTTGTGTTTAATATATTTTATTCACTTTTTCAATTGAAAATGGCGACGCTTGTTGTTGATGAGTTAGGCTTAACAACACATAATTTAAAAAACTTTTTAATTTGTCCTTGCAAAACAAATGGTCATTGCCCACAATGCAAATTTATTCTTGGATGCTACAAACAGATGACTATTGATATTAATCTCCCTTGGAAACCCTGGGATAAGGAAACGGATGATGTCCATAACGGGCTTGCTGCAAATTACGTATTGGGAAATGCAATGAGGTTTAACGTAGCAACCGAGGAAGAAGCAATTACTTTAATTAATTATCTTTTTGGCCCTTCGGCTGTGGCCATTCCTATTTTATTTAGTCCCTACTTCTCTTTTTCTCAATTAGATGCAAACTTGCCGGATTACGCAACATATCTGGACAAAGACCTGAGAGTCCTATCTTTTATCGAGGGTCTTGTAGACAGAGAGGACTAGTCTAGCCATTGTATTGTTTTTTTTATTAGATTTATGCAATATCCAATATGCAAAATAAACATTTGCATTATAATCCCAACATAATCACAATACCATATACAATATTATATAATGTATATCTAGCATAATTTTGATGTATTAAGTAGAATATTATGCGTTGCAGACACCATTTTAACATTGATTAGTTTATCCACGGGTATGCCTTGGCAGCAATACTATATGAATCTGCCATTTTTGTCAATTAACAAATTGATATGACCATCCATAAATAAAAATCATAAATATATCAAAATCATACATTTAACGCCGACATAATATATTATTGTCTTGGATATATTATAATTTTTAAATATTGATGGTTATATATCTATTGTTAGGAGACAAAATATGCAAATACATCACATAGATGCGAAGCATACTCAAATCCAAAAATATATATAAAATAAATATATAGAAATAAATTAACGCAGGTTAATCATACATTTTAATATTGATTATATATTATTATTTAATCGATATATTTTAGTTTGTAGTATTTTGTGTAATCACATCGGCAATATATGCATGTTGTCGCCTTATTATGTTCATTATGCATACAATTACTACATATTACACAATGCATACATGGATAATACATACACAGGTCGGCTTTTTCATCGCAAATGAGGCAACGATTCGATAAATAAACGCTTTCATTTTCTAGTAATTTGTAGTATGTATTATTATGTTTATCTTGGATATTTCCATCTGCTCCACACTCTATAAGTAGATTATTTACACAAGGAGGATTATTTTTTTTTATTGACATTAATAATGTATTTTCGCCCAGCATATTTTGAATATTAACAGTTGATTCATCGGCCAATAGTTTTATGGCTTCGATGCAGCTTTTTGTATTATAATAATATATGGCTAACATAAGTGGAGTATTTCCCTTATTATTTGTCTTTCTTTTATCTATATATTTCAATAATTTGGTAATAATCTGTATATCATTAGAATTCTTAGCAAATGCGGCAGCATAATGCAACATGGTATTTCCATGCGAATCGCGTTTGCATAGTTCCTTCTCCATGTCTATCATATGATTTATAATATTGTAGTTATAACAATAGTTTAGCTCACCATTCTCCGTAGTATAGTTATATGTAAATATCTGCGGTGTTGTATATTTTATCCATCTATTATATAAACTAATAAAACATACATCATTGCTATTTTTTATTGCCGCTATAAGATATTTATTATATTTTTCTATATCTACCTTTAAATGATGTGATATGTGCATTACGTAGTTAAATGTCCGTGCCGAATATTCTGCTTTTGTCCTAACAAGTAATGTAATTAGGAAATGAAAATTTGTCGCTATCCCGTTATGGTCGTCGGTTGTATTATTTATATATTCTTCGTAATATGTGTATAGAATGCTATTTTTATCTATTTCGTCCCCGATATTACACTTTGTTATGTTTTTGAAAACGTAAAAATAGATTTTTTTGAAATCTATATTAGTATCAGCTAAATCCATATATTCTAATATATTATGAAATACACTTCTATGATGAATTTATTCCAAATATTTATGTGTGTTATCTAGGTTATCTAGGTAATCTAGATATGACTAATTATGAAAAAGTAATTATTAATTATGGAAATAATAATGATTTTATGAGATTATATGAGATTATATGAGATTATATGAATAGTCTATGATAGATAGTAATGATTGTGGTAGATGCAGATGCAGTAAGATTATATAATATATAGTAATATTATATAGTAGGATTATATATATATAATTATATTGCAAGACACATGGGATGTTTAAATTCATTTTTAATAGTATGAATAAAAAAATTTATTAAACTGGCGGGAAATGGTTTCTATCTATGACTTATTATAGGATTTATTTTACGCAAAAAACAAAAAAAATAATATATGTTAAAAATATAAATGAGTGATAATAAATTATACTACGACAAGACGAATACGCCAATTAAACAACAGCGAAACTGTATTAATCACGATATGAGTAAAAGGCTAAATATACGGGGGAAAACATGCCTCGACGATGATCCCTGTCATATCGATGCCAAAATCCGCCAATCCGTTGCCCCCTGCAACTACACTACCGCGAATTTTTATAGTTGCGAATGTTTAATGCCCGAAGTCGTAGATATGGCCACTAATCAAACTGGACTTCCGTTTAAAAACGGCGTCGAAGTAGCCCCCTGTGTTATCGACGAAAATAGTATAATGCGTCAAGGACAAACGAAGAAATTTCCTAAATGCCCGCAACAACTATTTACGCGACCTTATCTAACAACGCCCTATATGGGTCGCGGCGTTTCTGGTTTTACGATGCCCGCTGAGGAATTAAATCTTATCTCCGGCGAGGACACAAGCATGAAACGCCCCTGCAATACCCTTTCTGGTATTACTATCGAACACCAATGGACGCCATTGATTCCCATCATATCTGACAACATACAGAATCCACAGCATATCATCGAAGAGGAACACGGTTGGATTCGCGGCGGATTAAATAGTAGCCTCCTTATACAAGATTATGACTATGCCGCGCGTTGTGGAAAAATGCCCAACAAAGTCCTCAACGAAGAATTTTGGCAAGATAAGCATCATAATCTATAATCTTCTCGCAAATATTATTTTTTTTTGCTCTATAAATTATGAATAACATCCATAATATTTTCCAAAAATGAAAAAAAAATATTAAGAAGTATATGATAATCACCGGAGGCAAGTTCCATGATGGAGGAAAAAACACCCGCCACCAAACAGAAAAAAAAGTCCGCAACTTGCATATGTTGTCTTAACAATATTCAATCCAAAGACTTAGCCAAAATACCATATATAAATCAAAATGGTATATACAATATGCATAATGTTCATAAATCTTGTATAAATGTTATATATAATCTTTCCAATTTTGACTATATTCAACTTATCAATGAAATTAAAAATACATAATTCATTGATAACTGTTCCTAAATATTTAAAATTTAAATATTCAAAGAATTAGTAAATTATAATTTCATATTTTTCTAGTTAAATAATGCACTTGCATTACTATTACTTCTATAAATATATTGGGCTTGTTGTTCTATGGTGATGTCTTCAATTTGTATATGGCCGATTCTATTGCTTTTTTTTATTTTCCTACACTTACAATTTTGCAATATTCTTGGAAGACATACAAAGAGAAATATTATGAATACTAGGGGAATTACAACATAATATAGCATACTCATTAATTCGTTGTTATCATTCGGCATTTTAATATTATTTAATTTATGTGAGGGGGAATTATTATTATTTTGAGTATTCCAATTATTAATATATTTATATATATCCAAAGGGATATATATAATATATAATAATATATTTATATGCATTGTAGTTATATACTTTTTTCATTTTTTCTAATGGGGAGAAAAAAAAAATATTTTGTATTCATTTATATACTTATACATATTAAAAATATATATCTATTAATAGTAAAACAGTAAAACCGTAAAACAGTAAAACCGTAAAACAGTAAAACCGTAAAACAGTAAAACCGTAAAACAGTAAAACCATTATGCAACAATACATATATATATTTATATTTGCATTCGTATGTATATTACTTATTTATATTTATGGTAAAAACAATGGCAATAATGGAAATGAATCAACTTTATTCGACATCTACATTGCTGAATTAAATAAATATATAAATGTTCATAATAATGTCGCTATAACAATTACGGATAAGCCAACAGGCGATTATAATAGAAGAAATATGATGTATATCGATAAAACTTATTTTCTCTATGAAGGGAATAACATTCCAATTGATTATGAATTAATAGCGAACAATGTAATGCTAAACAACGAAACTATATTTAGCATATGGAAACCTATATTTAATGACGCAACACTCTTAAAAAAGAAGAAACACTATAAAAAACGCTATATAAAACTACATGAGGAAAATAAACTAATTATTCCTTCCGTTATAATGCCAACTATACATAAACCACAGGGAATTCCGTGCTTTATTATCGATGCGGTCGAACATTCGTCAAAACTAATAACCTACTTTAAAATTAGCGGGGACACCTCACATATAATATTGTTCTATATTATAAATGAGACGCTTCCTTATTTCGTCAAGAGAAATATAGACAAAGTAGATGGCTTGGTTTCTAAACACGAATTATTTGAGGAAAAGAATATCCTACATATATCCCTACTATAAAGCAGCACCTATATTATAATTTTTTTATTTTATATACTTGGCCAATAATATAATGTAGATTAAATATAATATTGCAATGGAATATAAATATGTGTTTCTAGTCTTAGTTGCAGTAGCAATAGCCATAATAATATATATACGCAAGGATATAGAACATAATATGATAGAGGGGTTCGTGCCGATGCATAAATTCACTGTCGAACATATTCCTCGCCTTCGTTTTGCAACCGCCGCAGAGGCGACATATCCAAACGAATATGCGACTCTATTCAATAAAATAATATATCCAATTGAAATAATTAAAACCGATGGAAGCGCCGAAAACATAGAACAACTAAACGCCGGAACATGCGATATTGCCCTCGTAGATGAAGATATTCTCACAACGGCAAAAGACATACGCCAACTACGGGGAATCGCCATTCAATATATGCAATATTTTCTTTTTTTATCCCCCTTCATTAAATCAATGGAAGAATTGAAGCGGACACCTCGCAAAAGAATAGGTCTAATTAATCCCCGCTCCAATTCATATTCTCACTTCATGAAAATATGCAAACTCAATAATATTGACCCCGCGGAAGATATAGAACTAATAATATATGACTCACAACGCGAGATATTCACCGACATTAGGACAGGGAAGCTGGACGGCACTTATTTAACAACAAACCAAAAAAATCGCGACCTCGTGGCACTTACGAAAGATATTAAGCTATACTTTCTTAATCCAATCCCTGACATCGCCCCCGAATATCCGCTAACAGCATTCGAATATATAACTTTCATTGACCGCAATATAAGTGCAATAGAACAACGACATAGTATAGGTTATATTGGAGAGGGGAAACCACCCGCCACAATGAAAAATCCCAAATTTGAATATACCCGCATGGATGATATGATAGCCGACCTAGTTGAGGGGACAATAGACCTGATTTATATAGGAAATAAAAATCTACATCGCAACTATATCCTCGATGCATTTAAATTTAGGAGCGAACTTCTCTTCGTATCGCCGACACGCAATGCGATACTTCCGCGAGAAAACGCGGCGATTGCGGGCGACCTTAGGAAGCGGGCTTTTCCAAATTCGTATGAGTATCTTCTCAATCTGCGGGCTTTCTATAAATATGCGAACGCGGATTCTAATCTTACCACCTACGGAACGCGGATGACTCTCGTATGTCGCGAGGCTATCCCCGCCGATATAATACATCGTATAGCCGCTAATCTTATTAAGCATAATGACGCATTTAAGGAAAATATTAACAATTATATGGGAAGCGATAAATTATACACATATATCGATACATTTAATATTAGGGAATACAGTAGTTTTATGTCAAATGTGGAATTACATGAGGGCGTTGTATCAACCTATGAGGATAATAAAATACTTAAATATGAGAGCGTAATATCTTGTGAGTAGGCGGCCAACTATGCGATGTTTTTTGTTAGTTTTGCGAGTAGTTCTATTATTGTTGTATTCTGTTGAGTTAGGATACTTAGATTGCGGTTTATTTCTGCGCCTATTTTTATTTTGATTTCGTTATTGTATTTATTTATGTTATGCATTACGATACTATTGCATCTAAATGAACAACATGAATTAAGGGAGGCGAAGAGGGATATTCTTTCGCTCGTGCAAAGACATATCTTCTTATTACATTTTGGGTTGTCGCAATGGTAGCATATCTCATTTACTGTGTCTTTTTGACATTTGTTGGCATGGGGATATATGTCGATAGTTAATTCCTGGGATTTTCTACTCATCTATGGCGTTCTAATTGTTTTATTTAGTCTTTCTATTACTTCTTTCTATTACTATTATATTATTTATTTCTTCGATACTTTATTATCGCATTATCACATTATCGCATTATCACATTATCACAAATATATTTAAAAGCATAAAATTATATTATCGAATCATTGTATAATTACATTATTTTATAATGGCATCAAATGTAAAATTAAAATTCATATATATGTAATTATATATTTCAAAAGGTATATATATATTATTATATTTAATATATTTTAGATAAGGAATTAGATTTTTCTTAATTATATAAGAAAATGTGTTATTCTCTATATTGTATATTTGATTCGTATATTTATTAATATTTACTTTTTCACACGAAAGTTTTATTTTATGTAAATTATATGAATTTTTTATATTAATTTTAAATGAAGAGTAGTAATATAACATTTTTATATTTGTATTTTCTAGGTCAATATCAAATTTAGAGGAGTATAAACTACGATATATAATATATTTTACATTTGTATATTGATAATATAACTGTTGTGGATAACTTGCATCATCAATACAGAGAGAAAGATATTTTACTTTTGTATTTCGTAAATTAGGAAGGGGATGATGATAATAATTTTCAAATAATATGTATTTTACGTTTGTATCTTTTAAATCCGGGAGAGGTCGATCAAACGAATAGCCGAATAATAATACTTTTAATTTTGTATATTTTAAACACGGAAGGAGTTGATTATAATTATATCCAAATGATATTTGCTTTATATTTGTATTTTTCAAAGACGGTAATTCCTTATTATAACGAGAAACATGTGAGATTACAACGGTTTTAATATTCGTATTTTCAAATGAGGGAAGGTCTTCATCATACATACCGTCAATTATCAATATTTTTAATTTTTTTGGATATATATCTATTTTTTTATTATAAAACCATCCAAAACGTATCTTTTTACATTTATTAAATTGTTTTATATTTTTTTTTAACTCATTAAATGTATCAATTGTATCTATATATATTATATCTTTTTCAAATATATTCATCATTTATATCCTTGAAGATTTTAAAAGTGAAAATATTTCAATTAAAATACTTCACTTATCACGATACAATATTACTTTTATTAGCTAATTAAATTCTTTACCTAATAAAATTGTTTCATTTTTTTGCAAATATATAAATAAAACGCATACATATAAAAAAATCCCAAAACATATTATAAAGTATATGTAAAACCGTAATTTATATATATATAATTATATATTTCAAATGGTATAAATATATTGTTGTATATAATATATTTCATATAAGGATTTAGATTTTTGCGAATATTATAATAACCTTCATCATTTTTATGTGGGAATTTATTATTTATTTTACTGTATGTAAATATGTTGTTCATATATTTTGTTATATCGTAAAGATATACATATATATTCTGCAAATAGTATGCGTTTTTTAATTTTACATTGTGGGGAAATATTGCTTTAATGCAAAGAGTTTTTATATATATGTTTTCAAAATCAAATAACTGCATTTTTCTAAAACATATAAACGAAACATACCTTAATTTAATATTTTGTAATTCTTCCAGAGGTGGGTCATATATAAAAGTTATATATTTTACATTCGTATTTTGAAAAGATGGTATTTTTCTTTCATAACTGTGCCCGAAATTAATATATTTTATCTTTGTATATTGTATGTCGGGTAAAGGATTATTAAAACACCATCCAAGAGAAATATACTTCAAATCCCTTGGATATCTATCCAATACAATATTTGCATTAACTATATTTATTTTAGTTATTTTATTAAAGGTATCTTCATCTTTTTTTAATAGATTATAATCTTCCTGTTTATATATTATATGTTCCACCATTGATTACTATCTTTTTTTTATTTATTGTTTCGAAGTGTATAATTTGTATTGAACAGTATATTATATTATTTTAAAATCATTTTTCCATCATAGAAAAAAAACTAATAAATAATTAGTTATCGATAAATACAATCAATAATCTACAATCCACAAAAATCTAATTTTTATATGTAAAATTATAGTTAAGATATATATAATTATATATTTCAAATGGTATATATACAGGGTTATATATTATATATTTTATATATGGATGTAGATTTTTTCTAATTATATATTGCTCTCTTCGTTTTCCCTTTGCGGTTATATTAAATATTTGATTATTATATTTATTAATTAAGGGAAAATGTCTGGCTAATATGGATACATTATATAAACATGTTGAATTTCTTATTTTGTTTTTATAATATGATATTATAATATCTTCACCATCATATCCTCCAAATAAAATAGACCTTATATTAGTATATTCTAAGTCTAATGGTCGATTATAAGCATATCCCAATACTAAATATTTTACATTTGACTCTTTCAATAATAATGGTTGGTCATATATGAGCCCAAGGTCAAGAAATTTTATATTTGTATCCTTTAAATCGGGTAAGGGCTCGTTATAATATGAAAATATTAAATATTTAAGATACTTATATTGTAATGTTTTAAAAACTTGACTAGACCACGTACAATATTCTATATGTTTTATTCTTGTATTTTCTAAATCTGGTAGTGGATAATTTTCATAATCTTCAAGAAATATAAGAGTCTTCAACTTTGAGGGAAATATATTTATTTTATCCACGAATCTATGTGTAAATGTAAGTTCTTTTATTTCATTGAATTTTTTTTTATCATTTTGTAAATTATCATATTCTTCGATTGTGGATATTGAAACCGATTTAGCCTCCGGATTATCCATATCTTCTTATTTCCGTATTCTACAAGATACAAATACTGAACCACATAATAACTAAAATTATTTTTCATTTTTCGCATATAAAATATTTATCCAAAATGAAAAATAAGAATTATTCTAATATAAATGTCATATCAATCCGCGGATAGGAGCATGCCACGCATAAATACCATACATTTGCATATTTAGTTCATCAACCCGCAAATCTATAACTATCAACATCAATAATTATACCATATCCAATATTATATAATATGGCATTAGCGGCACGCTTTTAATATTTAGATTTTCTTCCCATTGTGATAATAATGTTGATTAACCAATATGGCAGATGTAGAAAACCCCGCGACTTACCCCATTTTAAAAAACACCGAAATATTTACATTGGCTAACAGTATTTTTTCATTAAAAATCCCATACATATCGAGGTCCGCCCCATATTATAGATTTGCCATATTTAGTTCATAAACTACTTTTCATAATTATCAACTGCGGATGAATATACATATATCAAAATTATACATATAATCTCACGCAATATATTATAATCTTGCAAATTATATGATTATCAAAAATAGATTATTATGAAAAGTAGTTTATTAACGACAATGCAAATATATAATATTTATGCGAAGCATTATTCTAATATACAACATTATTCAATAAAAATAGAATATATAAATGTAAATTTATAATATATATTGAATATGCATTTATCACCTTACGGGCAATTCTCTCATAGGATTATTTAATTGTGATAATCCCATAATACAGATAATTTCATGGATAATTATGTTTTTAGTTTATCGCAAATTTTAATTTATCTGTTAATTTTATCTACATTGGTGAATAGATGAATACTACGCATTAATACCATATATTTGCATATTTAGTTCATAAACGATAAATATATAACCATCAACTATGATGATTATACTATATTCAAATTTATAATATATTGGATAAGATTATATCTATAACTTTGACATATATATTCTTATCTTATATTGATGACTATATGAATTTATTGATTAACTAATATGGCAGATTTATATAATATGAGGGGCGAGTAGGCCTATATCAAAAACACCGAAATATTTACATTGGCTAACAGTATTTTTTCATTAAAAATCCCATACATATCGAGGTCCGCCCCATATTTATAGATTTGCCGCGTGTGTTAATTAACAGCTATTCATAATTATCAACTGCGGATGAATATACATATATCAAAATTATACATATAATCTCACGTAATATATTATAATCTTGCAAATTATATGATTATCAAAAATAGATAATTATGAAAAGTAGTTTATTAACGACAATGCAAATATATAATTTTTATGCGAAGCATTGTTTTAATATGCAATATTACTAGAATAAAATCAAATAGATAAACAAATATTATTGATATACATATATAGATATAATATAAAAAAAGTATATAAAAAATATAAATAGTTTATATAGTAGATAAGTTCAATTTATTTTTTACATATGTAAAATTATAATTACAATAAATATAATTATATATTTCGAATGGTATATATATTTTATTATATATTATATATATCATATATGGATTTAATTTTTTTTTTATTATATACATAAAGTCATATTCTAATACATTAAATATTTGATTATAATATTTTGTAATGTCGATTTCTTCTTTATTGATAGAAAGATTATATATATAAGGATTTCTATCTTGTAAATTAAATAATGATAAATATCTAACTTTTGTATTTTGCAGATACGGAAATTGTTGATTGTATTTATAACCAAAATGAATAGTTTTTACATTTGTATTTTCTAGCGAGGGTAATGGATGGTTAAAATCTCCACTTAATTTAATAATTTTAACCCTTGTATTTTGTAGAGAGGGCAATGGCAGATTATACTTACCTACAAAGCTAATATATTTAATTTTGGTATTTTGCAAAGATGGTAATGGTTGATTATATTCACGACCGAAACATAGTTTTTTTATATTTGTATTTTGTAAAGAGGGTAATGGGTGATTATACATAGTGCTAAGATAAATATATTTCATTTTTGTATTTTGTAATGAAGGCAATGGCTGATTATATTCACACCAGAAAATTAGCTTTTCTATATTTGTATTTTGTAAGGAGGGCAATGGCAAATTATAGATAGCACTAAAATAAATACACTTAACGTTTGTATTTTGCAATGAAGGCAATGGTTGATTATATACCTGACCTAATCTTAGTTCTTCTATCACTGTATTTTCCAAGGGAGGTAGTGGATGATTGTAAAAATACCCTAAATGTATACTTTTTATCTTTGTATGTTGAAGACATGGTAATAGGTGATTATAAGAATATCCAAGGGATATATGTCTTAAATTCGTGTATTGAAGACATGGCAATGGTTGGTTATATGAACTTCCCAGTTTGAGGATTTTTATTTTTGTATATTTAAGACATGGCAATGGTAGATTGTAATATCGACCACATTGAATAATTTTGGCCTTATCGCTCACATATGAAACCCTATAAGTGGGCTCTAAGAATATTTGTAATATTTTCGTATGTTGTAGATTTGGAAATGGGCAATTATATTTTTCCGGCAATATAATATATTGTAATCTTGTATTTTGTAAATTCGGCAATGGATGATTATATTCTTCATTCATAAAATCAATATACAACAAACGTAATGGGATTTTATCTATCTTATCATTAAATTTTTTATTGAATATTATTTTTTTTATTTTATTAAATTTTTTCTTATCTTCCATAAGTCTATTATATTCTTCAATTGTATCTATATAAACAATCTCATCTTTCATAAACACCTTGAAGGCCATAATATATTTGCCTATATGTTTTATAAACATTTATCAATTTATTTTTTTTCATTTTTTACGTCATCTTATTTGACATATATCTGTTTAACATAGTTTATATATATAGTTTAGCTTTAAGTTTGTAATTTATAGTTGCAGCAGTAAAAAATAAAAGATGCAATTGGAATAATATAAATAAATGAGATTAATAGGATAAATAGGATTAATTATTATATGTAAAATTATAATTACAATATATATAGTTATATATTTCGAAGGGTATATATGTATTATTATATATTATATATACTAGATATGGATTTAATTTTTTTTTTATAACATATGAATTACCGATTTCATTTATTGTAAATATATTATTATAATATTTATCTATATGTATATGTCTATTTACTATGCGGATATTACATAAATATAATTGATTTTTTAATATCGGTTTATTATCAATAATTAGAAATTGCACATTATCGGCCCAATATTTATCCCCGAAGCAAATTTTTTTTAATTTTTCATTATGTATATTTGGCAGGGGATGATTAAAACGATGGGATAATTGAATAAATTTTATTTTTGTATTTTTAAGATTTGGTAATGGTTGATTATGTGAATATATATAATATATATATTTTATGTTAGTATATTGTAGGTCGGGTAATGGTTGATTATATTCGGTTCCAAATTTTATTATCCTTATTTTTGTATTTTGTAAAGATGGTAATGGTTGATTATAATTATCTCCAAATTTAATATATTCTACTTTTGAATATTGTAGGTCCCTAAGGGGTTGATTATATCTTTCACCGAACCATATATATTTTATTTTTGTATCTTGAAGAGGCGGTAATATTTGATTATAAAGTTCATTAAATATAAGCGTTTCGATTTTTGTATTTTGTAAGTCGGGAAAAGGTAAATTATAACAACATCCTGTAAAAATATATTTTAAACTTGTATTTTTAAATGATGGTAGTTCTGTATTAAAATATGTTCCAAGATATATCCGTCTTATCTTTGTATTCTCAAATCGTGGCAATGGTCCATCATAATCTCCGCAAAACATAATATATTTTAATGATTTTGGTAGCACATTCTCACATTCAGGAAAATAAATATACGTATAAATACTTTCTATCTTATTGAATTCATCCATATTATTTCTTAGCTCATTGTATTCTTTAATCGTATGTATATATTTATATTTAATCATTTTAAATATCGGGACTAGTGTGCCCGCATATTTATATACATATTAAAATAATAATTAATTTCAATTTTATGGAAATATATTAAAATTGACAAAATATATATGCAAGAAAGCAAATTAGAATAGTTATATATAATATAGAAAAAAAATCAATGTATGTATAATAGGGAAATATTATGTGGGATATTTATTTCGCCTTATAGGTTTTGCGACATTCAGCCGCAGCAGTTTTAAAGTTTTCCTTGCTAAACCATTCGGGATGCTCACGATGACACTTTTTCATGTGAAGAATCCACGGGTTAGATGACTTGCGCGTCTTGGCGCTACGCTTCGCCTTTTTCGTGTGTTTAGAAGAACCCTTCTTAGAATGATGTTTCATATTTTTTTATATATTAATAAGATATTATTTTTTTTTTATTATTTGATTTAATTATTTAATTCGGTTAATTTAATTATTTACCTGATTTATATAGAATAGACGCAGCGTTATGATAAACAACAATACGCCGGATATTCTACTCATTCGCAATTTGACTATTTGTAATAAATTTATATCTATATATGGTATTTAGACACCTTATAACTTCTATATACGTAAGTGAATAAATATATTCGCATAGGAAACTATTTTCCTTCTGCAATTCAATCACAAATTTATTTACCTTATCATTTATCATCTTCTTTAAAACTTGCTTCCTCAAAGATTGACATACCGCAATATTCATATTAATTATATTTTTTTCTTTATTACTTTACAATTATGGTTTTATATTATATATTATATATTAATAATTATTATGTATTGTAAGAAAAGGTTATGTAAATATTAATTTAATATATATATATTCATATTATATTTTCATATTATATTTTCATTTTTTATATTATTTTTTTCACATATACAGTTATTTTTTATATAATATTTATATAATAAGAGTAAAGAATAAGGGTAAAGAATAAGGGTAAAGAATAAGGGTAAGGATATATATAAATGATAATACAACAGTTATTAAATATTGCGATAATATCGGCCATACTAACATATTCTATAAAATATTGTCGGGAAAACGCGGTAATATTTATTATAATATATATACTTATATACTACATGCTATATATTATATTCGATTATTATGAGGCAAATATGACACAAGATATGGCTATCAGCGACGGCGGACCCCTTGCAAACCACGAGATAGCTGAAATTAATAAAATAAACAGCGATATGCATCACATCCAAAATGAATATGATATCGACGCGGAATTTATAACAAATAAGCCGATTCCCCCGCTTTATAATATCCAAACACAACTCGGGGAAAACGTATATATAAATAAAGATTGCGGGAATGCATGCATCCAAAGGATTATTAAGGACGACAACATTCTGCTAGGTGGAATAAATAATGAAAGTCTTGCGGTTATCGCCCGCGATGAATATACAAATGAAGAAGTATTCTTTAAGGGATATGCAAATGGCATGTGTAATTAAAAAAAGATTTTGTAATTTTGTTATTTTAATTTTGGATATATATAGTAATAATGAATACTACAACTATATTAATTATAATTATAATATATATAATTTTCATCGTGTTTAGTCTATTTATAAATGACTATAACATGAAAATTGCATATTGGTTTATAATAGGCTTGGGAACGCTGACGGTTGTAAATATTTATATGACAATAATATATTATATAGAATTAAGGAATGATGAGGGGAATATTGGGGCAAGAGGTGATAAGGGCGATAAGGGAATTAAGGGGGCGCCCGGCAAATGCACATTTAGCAAAAAATGCAATATCGAAAACTGCAACGACATCATATACAACCACGCAAAAACTATTTTTCCAGACGTTTCCCGCAAATGTCTAGAAAATAAAAATGCATGCAAATCCAAGGCTAATAAAACCGCATATGAACCCATACGCAGACAACTGCGGCAACTAATTCAAAAATGCAAGACTACAACAATGGCAGAGGAAGATTTTATACAGAAAATTAAGCCCCAAATAGAATTCCTAAGGCAACGTAATCGCGAAGTCGATGATAACCCTACTACAAATATAGAAGTTGAAGAAGAACAATAGTTAAACATTTTTGAAAAAAAAGGAACTTAAAATATGAAAATAACATGCAAATTCATATGCATATGCATATGCATATGTAAAAGTATTATTACATTAATATATCATATGCGATGTTATATATATCAATATATTTGCGAGGATTTCTTAATACATTATATATATCATTATATACTTTATCATAATCTTGTCTATCCTTAATGTATCTATTTACTATTTCCATCTTATTAATAACGTAGGTATTGTCTTGTGGGAGTTTTTCTATCTCATCTATCAAGGTAGTTATATCTACAAAGCGCCTGAGTTTTAATAATGAATTTTCAAATTCATTATATTCCTCGAATGTTAAATGTGAGTAGTCAATGCAAACATCCGCCTTCTTTATTACCTTCTTCTGTTTTATATATATAAAAATACTCTCAAAAGTATAATTTATAAAATGTTTATGTTCATATAACTTGCTGAGGTCTTCCTTTGGATTTAATATATTTGTATATGTTAATGCATATCTATACTTATCTATTATCCTATTTAAAAGTTCCACAATCATATTATATATTGTAAATATATTATTTTTTTTCCGGATATATATTATGTTAATCGGTTTTTATTAATAGATATATGGAAAAAATATACGTAATATTTTATTTACTATAAATTATAATTTTTAAATTGTTAATTTTTACATAAATTAAAATAAATAATAAAAAATAAATAAAAAATAAATAAAAAATAAATAAAAAATAAATAAAAAATAAATAAAAAATAAATTATAATTAAAAATAAAAAGTAATGAATTGAAATATATAAGTAGCAACCTAATATGGTTAGGTGTCGACGGATTTCTTGCGACTTTTATTTTTAGATATGCTTTGAGATGAAAGAGACGCTTGATATTCTTTCAATTTCTTCTTTGATTTGAACTTAATATCCGTATAACTCATTAATTCTTTGAGTTTAACAGTATCATATACTATACTTTTTTGTTCTTTTTCCCTGGTATCTTCCTCCGGCTTTTCATTTTTCTTCCCTGATATTTTGTCATTTATCTGCCTACATAGTTCATCTTTCGGTAGTTTTGGATTAATTTCAAGTATAATCGCCCATTCTTTGAGCGTCTGCAATGTATAACCGCCTCTGTTAGGGGATTTATTAATACATATGTCTATGTCAATCTTCGTTGGTAGATTGGAGATGACTTTCTCATTCTTCTGCTGCTGTTTATTATTCTGCACTATATTCTGGAAGAATTTACAGAGGTCTTCCTTGCTCATGTTCGAGGCCTCATGTTCGCTCATGCCACATTTGTTAATCGCGAGCTCGCGCAACGTCGAAAGCTTATAGCCTCCCTTACTTTCTCCGTTATTACACTTTATTATATCCTTTTCATATTTGCAATCATATATAATATTCTTATTATTTATCTCCTTTACCTCCCGATATTTGTCATTTATTATCTTACATAATGCGTCCTTCTCGATAATTGTTTCTCCGTCGCTCTTCTTCATCTCACTCCATGGGATGTTCATGGAAATACCGAAGTTGTAAAGCTGACCCCTTTTATATCCACCCTTGGAAGGGACCAAATTGCAAAAGAGCGGATTATAATTATCTATTGTTATTTCCTCCAATCCATTCGTATTCTCTAATATTCTGTTTGCGGGACGTTGGCAATATCCCCGCCGTAATGGTTTTAGATAATTCGGGTCCTTCTTCGCCGTATTATTCTTAAAGAAATCGCGATATTTCCACCTGTCCATATAGACATGGTCTTTATCCGTCGCGGCGACCGGAACGAAATCTTTCCGTGTATCACCCTTCTTCAATTTTACCGGACACCACGAATATTCTAGACCATTATCAAATTTGTCATTCTTGCATTCAAATATTAAATTATAGTCGTCCAATATATACGGTATATTACACTCGCCCGGATACATATTATATTCCTTGTCCCCGCTTGTAAATATCTGCTTTATATTATATCGCTTCTTCGTAATCTCCGGGTCCTCGGGACAATAGCCCCACTCCATCGGCTTGCGGTCATAATTTAACCGCGTAGGGCATATCAACATCCCCTTTTCATTCGCCATGCAATTATACTTTAACTTGAAATTTGTCTTATCCAAATAGGGAAATAAACACGGGGCGGCCTTATATTTTGTGTTTAATTTTCCATCCTTGTCAAATGGCGTGCTTATAATTATATTGCTCGGCAATATATAATCCAACGAGTTCGCGCTCAGCAATTTTGTTATCTTGTCCAATGATTCATAAAACTGGGCCTCATTTATATTCTCAATATATTTAACATCCGCCGAGTTTAGCTTATAATCATATTCCTCGAACTTTATATTATTCATATATTTCAATTGTTTTATATCATTTATCCGTTGCAATAACTCCTTATCTGTATCGAAATACATCGTATCGTCCCCCTTATCATTGAAATTATCAATCAACACGAACCGCGGGAGATACGTATTATATATTAGATTGTTCATCTCCTTCTTCGAATTTAACATGTCTTGGACAATCATAACCGCATACATTTCCAACGTCTCATGTGATATATTAATCGTGCATTTCATACTATACTTATTATAGTTGCAAAATATATTTCCTATGCATTTGCGTTTTTGAGACTTATAACATTTATTAAGTGATATATCCTTATTTGCGATGTAAAATTCCTGCTTCGCGCGGCGTATTTGTTTATTCTTCTGGGCGGGGGTCTGCGTCCTAGATATAAGTGGTTGCATAAAATAAATTATATAATCTATAATTGTTCTCTTCATCTCTGGCATATATAACTGCGTGGCGTTGAATAATTGCAATAGTTTCATCCTAATTGCGGGTTCCTCATTAATATAATTGCTAAGTTCATATTTAAAATGTTGATATGTATAGTCTTGATAAAGAAGTTGATTAATCTGGACCTGTTCTTTCACCTCTATATCTATAAAATCAACATTATATATATTTAGGAACTCAGTGGGGATATCCGCCATGTCCGCAGGTATTTCCTGTTCCGCAACGGGAACTATTAGATTATTGCTGAATTTGATTCCATTAACTTTTTTGCGGAAATTCAACAATAAGGTCGTCGGTTCATAATTTAGCTTATATTCCTTCAACTTGCGATTTAGTTCCACGTAATAATTCCACGCCTCACTTACACTATCCGCGAGTTTAATCTCGGTTAGTAGGTATATCAATAGAGACAACTCGACATTAACAGGATATACAGGCAGAAGATGTTTATTTTCCAACAGAAGATATTGAACATGCAAGCTATTCACGATAACATAGCCTTTTACACTTAAAATATTATTCTGCATAAGGTCCGCTATTTGATATTGCGAAGTAATATACTGTTTCGCCGTTATACAATAATATGCATGAATATTATATATGTTTATCAAATGTTTGGTTCTGTATTTAGCGATATCGATAACGTTTCGCGGGATTTTGTTCTCTAATAGATATTCTATTAATTTGGGACTGAAATTAATATTATTATTTATATTTATAACACCATATGGCTTAATTATCTTATTATTTACAATTATATGAAAAACCGGCGTGAAATTGTTGTCATTTTCCTTAATGAGTATGATAATGTTTTTATTTGGATAAAGATACGGATTACATTCCATTTTATTGCTCGCCTTGTCGAATATATAGATATTGACGCCGTTCTGGAAAAGAGGATTCTCATTCCTTGTTAGTAAATCCAAATAGTGAGTATAGTCTATGAAAACGTTTCCATTTAGTATTCCCTTAATGTATTTATTATAGGCAGTATATATTTTATATAAAAGGGCCAATTTCTTTATTGTTTTCAGTTTGTTCTTATTATTTACGTTCGTAGTTATAAAATTATCCATATCATCAACAATATCTTTCGATATGCTAAATAAATAATAGAGTTTGTTATTCTTTACGAGGAAATTGCGGAAGTTATTGACTTCGACAGCGCTGACTAGATGGGGGAGATATGTATTATCACAATAGATGTTAATTAGGTCTCCGTTATTCAATGTTATAAACTGTTCTATTCTTATGGATTCAACGAGAATCTGCTTGAAGCGACTTATGTTGATTTCCTTTATATTGCATAGACAGTCGAAGAAGTTTCCGTATTTGGAAAAAGGAATGCCTCGCCGTAGGAAGCAGTTCGTATAGTCTCGCAGTTGCCGCTTAGAGGTTAAAATGAATAGGTTTTGATTGTTATTGAGTATAATGTCCAAGTTTTCGGGTAGTATGCCGAGGCGACACAGTTCCAATTCAGCGGTGTCTGATTTAATATAGTTCTCGTTGCTACAATGCATTTCCCCCGCCTGAGCTGACTCCTCTTGTTCCTCGTCTTCAAGACATCCGCGATAGCCCTGAACCTGTTTAAATTCCTGTAATTTTCCAGAGGCTGCTAAGTTTGGTTTATAATCCGCGGGAGGGGTGCTATAACAACAAGGACGACATAATTCCTTCTTATTCCCCGATGTTTTTTTAATGAATCCCGGGAACGCATCCTTTCCCGTTCTCTGTAAAATAGGGGGGTAGTCCTTCTCCACCGCGGGATCGCTCCAATAAAGCCGCGCCGCATTTGTCGGCTTGCGAATAATCACGTTTGTTTCCTCTGTGATGAATTGTTTATTCTTCTTCATCTCGCTAATCGCCTCGCCATTCGTATAGGGGCTACGCAACCCATTCTTAACGAAATCCTCCACGCTGATGGGTTTATTCGCGATTGCGTCCCAAAGTCGCGGACATATATAATATTTGTTGCGGTATTTGAGATATCCTGTTATCGCTCGCGGATTGAGCGAGTTAAGTTGTTCCTTCGTTATTATATATGGCTGCCTCATCTCGTTCGAGGGACATTTACTATTGTAATCTTTATCGTTCGTATAGAGTAGCGGATCGGCGCTTAGACGCATGTTCTTCATGTATGTGGTATATTTCATATTCTTCTGTTTGTAGCCAATTCGCTTGAAATCCTTCATTTCATTGGCGTCGCTCCTATCCGCATTGTTTTCTTCCCTGTCGATTTCATTTAACATTTCATCTTGCCAATCTCCCAGTTCGCCGAAATCACCCAAATCCCCCGTTTCCAGTCCATCCATATTTATAAGCTCGTCTTTTAGGCTCATGTCATAGTAAATATTTAGTTCGTCAATTTCGTCGTGTTTCTTCTTCGCTATTTTGTTCGCCTCAACATTCGCCGTTTCGAAGGGAATTATAATTCCACTATCATAGCTCGCCATAATAACTATATTTAACATATATAATATCTTATATACATGGTTAAGGTTTCGTATATCCTTTATCGACGCGGCGATAACATTATCAACTATGTTAAGTGTTATCTTTATTGGTTTAATATTATTATTATATTTGATATTTGTATTATATTTATTAATGTAGTTGTCGGCCATTGCGGGATTGAGGAAAAAATAGCTATCCATTAGATTATATAGAAATTCGGTTATCTTATGTGTAGATATATTCGAGTTTGTTTTGTAGAAATCGATTAATATATTATTAATATTGTCTAATCCGTAGAATTCATCAACCATTTTATATATTAGGTTTATCTCGGGGTTGATAGGCCGTTTTGTAAATGTAAAATACTTGTTTAGTTTGTTTATATTTTGTGTTAGTATATTGAAATAGTTTGGTTTGTCGGTATCTATGTTGCCGAATTCCATAGCCATGCTAAATGTGAGAACCCTAACATTCCCACTATTATTTAATATATCGGCGAGGGCTATCTTATTAAGCCCATTTATGTATGTAATCTTATTAATCTCCTTTATGAGAATATTCGCGATATTAACAAGGTAGGTCAAATTATCGGTGGTCTTATATGTATCATACTTAACATGCATATAGAATTCCCCGCGACTATTTAGATAGAAAATTATAATGTCTTTTATTTTATCAGTTTCCTTGTATATTTGTTTATTGAAAACTATTTTTATATAGGCCGTCTTTTTTAAGTCTTCCTCGATTATTTTTTCGCGGTCTTTGTAGTGGAAGTCAATATTAATATTCTCAATCGTTTCCTTCTGTATATATGGCTTAAATATGCGATGTTGCGGTTCCTCATCGTATTCATGGAATGATATTATCGGGAATAAACTATTTAATTTAAATATTAGAAATAGATTTTGCAAGTTTATTAAATTCCTATTTTCGTATTCATGTTCGTTTATTTTAATTATTAATTCGTCGAAATTGCATGTGTCCGTATAATGTTTGGTTGTTTCCTTTATGTTTTGAATATTAGCGGTATTATAGATGAATTCGTTGCGTTTTCTAAATATTTCCTGTATGTTTGCATATGCGGTTTTATTATCTTTCTCCGTGGAGAAGAGCATTTTATATTTCGTATCTATATTGTCAGTGGCGGTGGTTATATATATTTCGTTATCCTTTAATACTCCATAGCGATTTAGATTGTTTGTGATACATGTGTTGTTTGTGGTAATGTATTCGAGACTTTCCTTATTATCGAAGGGATTGGCTAGGGTATGGTATATTTTATTTTCGTGGAATAGTTCGGTATTAAGGATTACTTCCGCATTGGATAGGGATAGATATAAATCGAGGTTTTTATATAAATCAATATATTCATATTTTGCATGGCGGAAGAGTTTATCATGTTCGGGGTCGTCAATGCCGAGATTCTGGATGAATGTGATAAGTTCTCCTTTTGTGATTGTGTTTCTGCCTGCGAATAATTCATTAAGTAGTCGCTTGTAATATGTGTTTGTTATTTTGTTGTATCTGCACCATATATAGAGGGATGTGGGTAGAAATTTGTATTTATCTACGGATTGATTTACTTGGGGAATAAGGACACATATATCCTCCATAAGTGTCTTAATACAATCATTCGAATCGATGAAAAAATAGACGAAATATGTCCTCTTCAAGGGTATATTGCCAAATATGATTTTATAGTTTCCAAATTCGGCGTTTAGTTTCTTGTCATTGCTTGAACCAATATTCTCGTATCCATATTCAGCAATTGTAGAAAGAATATTTTTAATTGTTGGGGTTCGATTACCTACGAATATATATTTATCGTATTCTGTTTTTGAATGATACCATAATACTTTATATATAATATTTTTATTGTATCCTCTGCATAATTGCATTTTATTGTCGCTATTATTTTATGTATAGCTATTATTTATTATTTATATTTATATTTTTTTACAATCTTTACATTTATTTATATATACATTTTATAAATCTTATAAATTTATGGTATTATTAGATAATTGTATTATTTGCAGGAATTATTTAAAAACATTTTGATTTGATTTTTTTTTCCCATAAAATATTATCTGTATATTTATATAATATAATATATAAAATACAAAATGCAGGATAATAACCATAACCCAGAAGTTATATATAAAGAATATTTAAATGAACTTATTAAATATAAAAATAAAATTGAGGGATTATTTAAAGAATATTATAATGAAAAAACTTTTAGAGAAATATTACAAGATGAGAGTAAATATGATGATATAATTAAGATGTTATTAGATGAGAAAATTTCCATAATAGTATCTAAACAGGTTATAATTAATTCACAATCAAATCGTGATAATCCATATTCTAAAATAAATGTAAACTCCTATAAACATTTAAAAGAAAATCAATATAAAGCGCCTATGTCCATATGTTTTTTAATTCTACTATATTTTAGAAATCTAAATGCTTATCTCTCATATAATCTCAAAAGCAATTCAAATGGTAATATACAGATGGAAAACTTTCAAATTCTTAGAATATTAGATAATATATGTGATATCCATTATAATTTAATTCATGACATTACAAAGATTCATCCCAAATATGTTAATAGTAAAAATTATACTATCGGTCATGATGATAAAATAAATGATATTTATATTAAAATAATAAATATTTGCAATAATATATTTATAGGACACGAGCATATATCTGAAAAATTAAAAGCTAAATTCCAAGAAAAAATCCCACAGAAAAAGAAACAGGTAAGAATAATAAACATAAAATCAACCACAGCAAATCAACCAACCGCAGCAAATCAACCAACCACAGCAAATCAACCAACCACAGCAAATCAACCAACCGCAGCAAATCAACCAACCACAGCAAATCAACTAATAGAACCACATTTATCAAATAGAAAAAATATCTTGGATGAAGCAAAACCTTCAAGTAGAAAAAATCAGCCAAATGAGGCGAATACATCAATTAAACAAAATATCTTAACGAAAAAAAAATTATTGGTAGATTCAAGTGTATTAAATAAATCAACAAATGTAAATAATAATATAACGTCCCCTCTAATAAAAAAAGAAATCTATAACGATATAAATGAATTTATAGAAAAATATTATAGATTAGAAAAAAAGGAGAATGTTAGAATAGATAAAACAAATATACTAATTAATTTTTTTAAAATAACTGTTCCTGATAATGTTTATATACATTTGGATAAAATATTTAAAATAATTATTGAACTTTTAATGGGTCAAGAAGTTGAAAATAAACCTGATGATATAAGTTTTTCACTTGCAAAAAATATATTTGAAAATACAAAGATTGATATTAAACAAGCAAATTTCATATTTATATATGCTTCAATATATCTTTTTTTTGAAAGTATAAAACCATATTTAAACCCACAAATAACAAAAAAACCTAAAATACATGATATATTATATAACATAAGAAAATTTCTAAAAAAAATAGCATTATATAATATAAATCTATTGAATATTGATGAAAATATTCAAATTTATACTAACATTAACAGTGATTTAATTAATTCTTTTATGGACGAATATAATAATTTATTTAATAATTTCATTAAGAATATATATAATTATATATATGAATATATTATTTTCCTCCAAGAAGCGATTCAAAAAATTAAATATTGCAAGGAACATAATATAGATAAATATAAAAATATTATACAAGTAGAAAGAATAACAAAAAGAATCAATGATAATATATATATTAAGATAAAAAACATATTATATATATTGTTTGAACACAATTACAAAATAATTAACATTAGTGAAATTGCAAATGATATATATACATTTTTAATTACATTTATAAAGTTAATGATAAAAAAAATTCCAGATGCGTTTAGTTTAACTATAAATACCGAAACAAATGAACATATTAATGAAATAGACGGAGACAAATTTGGAAAATATCAAATCGATATATTTAATATTGATGTTAATAATTTTAAGACATTAATTAATATGCCGATTAATAAAACTAATTTATATGTTCTACTTATTAAATTATATAATATATGTATGAAAACATTTACAAGGAATATTATATTATTCACCGAAATAGCCGATATTATAATATATAATAATTATAATAAATTATTTGAAAACACTAATATAAATATACACGATATTAATAATTTATTCCAAAATGACGAACAAAATGATTATAGTTGGCTATTTAAAAATGAAGCGGATTATGAAAATCTACTTTTTAGTGGGTATAGTATGCTTCGTTTATTAAAATATCTAATTAATTTATGTCTTAATAATTCGAATGGGGAAGAGCATTTATATTTTGAAAAAATAAAAAAATATAATAAAGAAATATATGTTATAAAAACAAATAATTTGAAAAAATATATTGATAAATATAAAATTTATTTGACTGTATATTTTGCATTACTATATATATGTTATTTTATTGAAAAATTAAAATTTGAAAATGAATTTGATAAGAATATTGAAATACCTTATTATGAAACAAATCAATATTTTTATAAATTAAAAATCGAACTTCAATATTTTTATGATGTATTGTATAAAACATTAGGGAAAAATATATATCTATCGTCTAGCGAAAGTAAAATATTAGATGAAAATTTATATAGGTTTAGTAATATTGAACTTAAATTAATTGATGCAAATAAAATAAAATTAAAACTTGTAAATCCCATTCTTAATAAAAAAATAGTAAATATTGTTGAAAATTATAATAATAAAATGAAAATATTAATGTGTTTTTTTTACTATGGATTAAGACCAATTTATATATATGGAAATAATCTAATTGATGGAACAAAAAATATAAACTCTCTTCACAAAAACAACGATATAATATATAAATCGCCAATAATATATTATGATAATTTACCTCCCATAATAGTATCCAATAATATGAAAAATCCTCTTTTAAATAGCCTTATTAATATGTTTCTATCAATCCCCTTTGTAAGACAATGTATATATTATATGTATTTTACGGGATTTGCAAGACAATACAATTTAAACTCTATTATTTGTTTTATAAATATATTATTCAAATCTCAAAAAGGAAAATACAAAATAGAACAAAAAGAATATGATATATTAATGAACAATTCGAAAAATACCCTTAATGATATATTTTTTAATATAAATTATAAAGAGCATAAAGCTGTTTATTACAATCCAATTGACGGAATATCAACACCGGAAAATGAACATAAATTATATGGCATGATGAAACAAAAACAGGAAATGAATAATACGGAAATAATCATCTATAATTTAAGTGTCCCCATAGCGGAAAACATGAATTTACAAGATTATATAAATGCTCAACTCCCCGCAAAAAATACAAACAACATAAATTATATAATTTTAAACATCATTCGCATTAACATATCTACGTTTATAAATACAGACTCCATCACAGTAAATGGAAAAGTCTATGTATTAAGTGGATATATTATTAAGGGTATTATTGGAAATGAATATAATCAATACACATATTATAATAATAATTATGGAAAATATTACCAAATTAATCATATTGACCACCGAGACATAACAAAAACAGAGTTTGATAATAATGCAAAATCCGCGTTTATATATCTTTATGAATTAGAAAATAGTCATGTATCTAGTATGCATAATATATTTAGCATGGTTAAATCGATGAAATTACATACTATAAGAAGAGAGGCCTTTCCATCAACTGACATGGCCGATAATTATGGTAAAATAATGGAAATAATGACGGTAATTGATAGGAAATATAATGTAAATACGCAGGAAACAAAGAAAAATCTTGTTAAGTTTTATAGTATGCAATATGAAGCCCTCGAAACACTCCGCAAACATAAATATACAGCTGACAAAAAATATAATCGATTTGTTGATGAATATAATAAGTTATTAGAATATGCTAAATTATATTTATTTTCACTACATAATCTTTATATGGATTTATTTACTAAGCAATATACGAATGAAAAAGAATTATCTTCCGTAAATGCACGAAATACAAGAAAAAAAATAAATACTAATTCGCGCAATACCTTTATAATTGAAGAACACAAACGTTTTTTCAACAAATATTTAAAATATGTATATAATATTGATAAATTTACACAACATTATTATATATATAGTATTATGCAAGAGGGAAGCCTTAATATAATAAAAATCATTAATACATTAATTTATATGAATATGCACCGTGATATTTATGATATTATGCCTTTGGATAATACGCTTATTAATTATATAAAAGATTTTAAGGTCCCTATTTCACAGCCAAATGTAGATATTATTTTTAATAGTTTGCTATATGCAGAATTAATCACAAAAAAATACGGAGTGTCGTTTAATAGAGTATCTATATTTAAATACTTCCCAAATATTGATAATGTTGATAATATAATGAAAATTGTTGCAAATTATATTTTAACAAACAGACCAAACATGAATAATAGTGAGTTTGCAAATTTACATGATATTTTTAATAAGTTGTATGAATTATATGATATTATTTCGAAAAAATACAATGCGGGAACAGAAAACATAAATTATATAAATATATTAGATTCAAATATAATTGGTAGATTTAAAAAAATTACTGATAAACATATAAAAATATATAGTGTTGATGGATTACAATATGTAGTATTACATTTATACAGATATTTATTATATTTATATGATGTATATATATCTATATATACAACCCACAAAACAACTGAACCTCAATTATGGGAAAGAATTCAAAAAAGTATAGGGGTATATAAAGAATGTGCCGGTATTTTTAATAAATATAATTTACAATTAAAAAAACAATTAAAATTAGAAATAATTAGAAATTTATATAATCTATATACAAAATATAGTGAAAATATATTATATGTTCTAAGGGATATAAATAATATAGGGGATAACACATCTGAGAACAAGATAAAAAATGAATTTATTGACATAATCTTAAACCGAGAAAAACACGGTCTCACCATTCAAATATGATACATTATTGTTTTTAAATATATTAATATTGCAGTATAATATTATATCTACGTTTTACTACTTTATTTTATAATATTTTACAATTTTATAATATTTTACTATTTTATAATATATTACGATATGTATTGTTATTATACATATGTTATTAACTGTATAATATATTAATAATAAATAAGGAAAAAAAAATAAATTAATAATATAATATGGATGACTATATAAAAAAAAAAATACTTAGGGAGTTGCATGGTATATTTTTAACATTTGACTATAAATATAATAAACTAATAGAAAAGTTATTATCTGAAAATGATATTACGACTGAAAAAAATATCGTAAAGACAAAAAAAATAAATGCAAATAGTAAAATATTTGATATATCTGGTAATAACTACCGTATTTTTACCGATTTCATTAGATACACTAATAATAAAGTAGAGACAAATAAAATAGAATTAATGTATGATTTTATAATTAATATAAGAGATAGGGAAATTCCCATATATAAATTGCTCTCGTATATATATTGTTTCATATATGAAATATCTATATATATTGAGGACACCGTAGAAAAAGATAAAATATTAGATATATCAAATTTTACATTTCACAATTATGAAAAAATAAGTAATTTTGCAAATAATATATATAAATTAATAGGCATAGGCGAATTTATAATTGTAGATAAAGAATATTATATCTCTTATTTTATAAAACTATATACAATATTACATGAACAAAAAATACGTGAATATATTAATAATTATATTATATACATAGACCACGAATATATTGATTTATTTAATGAAACAATTAAAAAATTATGTTCTTTTATCCAAAATCAAAAAAAACAATTAAATATTAACTATGCCGATGAAAAAAATATTTTATTAACATATGAACAAATAAATTTTATACCTATAATATCAGAAAGTTATAATTTTATACCTGCTATTTTACAAATGATATATGCAATAACTCCAATAAGAAATAAAACTACTTCACTATTTAATATACAACAAAAAGAAAATAAAACAATAACGACAAATTTAAATCAATACATATCGCAGATATTATTTTATATGTGTCATAGTCCTGCTGATAAATTAATTATAAATAAAAATAATGGCTTTTTATCTCATTTTAAACAAACACAAAATATAGATAAAATTATTTTTTTAGAATCAATATTAAAATATATTATTAATACAAATAATTTATCAACAATAATAGATGATGTATATATTATTGATAATACATTAATAAATCAAATTAATACAATAGATAAAATAAACATTGAACTTGCTGATATTATTAATTCTAATGTAAATGTAAAATATAAAGATTATTTAGTTGTTTGTTTGAATAATACCGCGCAGACACATAAGAATATATATATAAATATGACTTTTGTTAATAATGAAAATAAAAAATATAATTTAATAGGACTTATAACTATGGAAAATAATAAATATATATATTACCACATAATAGATATAGATACTATCGTAGCAGTAAATGAATTTGTGAAAAAATATCATAATGCACCTGCGTTTATTGAGAGTATTTCAAATAATGGTATTTTTTATCTATATGCTAATATAGATAAACATATAGAACATGTTAGACTATTCTATATAAAATATAATGCAATACCAAACTCATTTTTTCACTATCCAAAATTATTAGAAGATGGGCACATAGATGATAATCTACCCATTTCACAAGATATATTTAAATTAGAAGAAATAAATAATGAAATTACTGGAATGAAAAGTATATATAATCCACAAATCCACTTAAAACATATATTTATATTGATTACTAAATATCAAAATTTATTAAATGATCCAAATAAATATAATAAGAAACGTTTAAATAAGAAATATAATAAACTTGTTGATATTTATAAATTATATGTAAAAGCACTTAGACAAAAAATAGATTTTCTAAAATTTATAAGAGAATCAGGTATGAGATATACAATTAATCCTAGAAAAAATCATATGAAGAATAAATCAAATAGTATTAAAGCTATTGAAAAAAATAGTCAGTTATTGCAAGAATATGAAGATTTTTTAAATAGATATAGTATAAATATAACTAAAATGATAAATTATCAAAATATTTATTATGATTTGCAAGAAATATATATTGAATTAATTGGTTTATTTAATAATTATATTTTACTACATGATACACAAAAAAATACAGAATATAAACAATTTCTTATAACTTTAAATCCACAAAACAAAGACCTAAATAAAAAAATTGAATATATTCAATCAAGGATAGACAATATTATCGAGGAACTATCAAAAACTAAAAATGATAATTTATATAAATTATATATCATATTTAATAAACTTAATGAATTACGTAATCATATAAATAACATCGAATATATTAAAAAAGAAATTGCTTTTATAAACAAACAACAGATTAATATATATTTACATAATAAATCATATTTAATGGATATTGTAAATATTATACAATTCTTTGGTAAAACGATAAAATATTATAAAATGTATTTAAAAATACAAAGAGCATATACAATTTCAAATTTTGAATTAATAGACCATAATACATATATTGATTTATTAAATCTTATGAATGATATAAGTGAAAATTATATTAAATTTATTAGAGGCCCTGAATCTATTGAAGCGGATATGCCTGTTTATTTATTGATGATTAGAAAATATAAATCTTCAAATTCAACATTAATTAAGAAATATATAACACTAGTTAAAGTATTTATGACTCATCTTTATTTACTATTAACAAATATATTGAATAGAGAAAAAGATATTGTAATACATATTAAAAAAAATACACAGCAAAATATCAATCTAAAAAAAAAACATCTAATAGATATTATTGATTATTTTATAACTCATTATAAGAAAAATAACATGAATACTTTAAATATAAATTTTAAAAACACAAAAAAAAAAACTAATAGAGTAATGTCATCTAATGTTTAATTCCGCATGTATGTTCGTCGCAATATTCCTCAATCATTTCCCCTTGGTGTTGTTCATTATTTTGTCCATTCATTTGCGCATTATCTTTTTCATTTTCTTGTTCCCGTTCTTGATGATGCATATATTCTTCCTTTTCTACATGCGAACCTTCATTATTATTTCCCTGTTTGTAGTATTTCATGAAAAAATACGAAACCCCCACGCATAATGTAATCATCATTACCATATAGAATGGACTTAATGAGTTTAATATATTTGTTATGCTCTCCATTATTATATTGTTTATTGATATTTTATATATTAAATCTCCTGAAAAAAACGATTAAATTACAAATAATAAATAATAATGATTTTATATAATGTATTATTACAATGGATTAAAAAATAAAAAAAAAAATAATTAAATCAAACATATGGATGGATTATTAAGATATATTCACTGCGGCCTTATTTCTTCTTTTTTACTATTGTCCATTCATCTTCCGTTTTATTTGCAGAGGATTGTTTTGGTTTATAAACCGGTTTATATGGTTTATATGTTATAATCGGTTGCTGGGGCTGATGTGATTGTTTAATTTGCATTTCAAAATTATATTTTGACATTCCAAGATTATAAAGGTCAATTATCCTATATTTTATCTTCGCTGGTATATTTATATTATTCTTCATTGTCTCGAAATATTTTATAAATTCACCGAATCCAAATTGTTTATTTGTAAATGCAACCGTAAAAAATCCAATCGCTATATTTATCCGCATATCAAACAACTCAATATCATAAGGCGCCCATTCTATCATCGTAATTGTATTATTTATCATTGTATACATACTACTATAAACATTGTATTCCATCATCTTATGTTGCAACGCGAAGAACGTTCCTATATTTACAAACTTAGCAACATTCCCATTTGCAATTGTATATATATAATTTGTATTGACCTCCGCTATATCCTTCGCCTCCAATAACTTAACGAAATTATCGATGTATATATTCATATTATCATTAATTTCATCACATTCCAATTTATCTAAGAAAGATAATATACTATTTATTTGATTCGGTTGATTAAGACAATTTATAAATGTATTCTCCAATATATATATACATACATTTTTCCTATCCTGTGTCTTTGCGATTAATTCATTTATTTTATCTGCAATTACAACATAATTTGCTGATGATATTTTGTTTAGTTCCATATTTATTTCGTAATATATAGGGTCGATATTTGATTTTTTTTTAAAATTCTTTATAAAATCGGGATTCTTCCTCATCCTCCAATTTTTCTGCGCATTTACAACATTTGTATTTAAATTTGGTTTTTGTTGCAATTCTTGCGTTATAGCCATTAACATATCCATTAAATAATGCCTTAATTCCGTTAATTCCTCATTTAATGCATTATTTTTTTTATTGTAGATATATGTTATTATGTCCATATTTACTTAAATATTATATTGTTATTATATCTTAAATATATCTTAAATATATATATAATATATCTTTTATATTTATATCTTTTATATTTATATTTCTGCCTTATATATAATATGTATTATGATATATGATATGTAGATATGTATAGATATATATTAGGCGTGTGTAGTATTATATTATCTAACCTATGTTTTTTTTTTCATTTTTAAACATGGGAAAATTAAAAAAATGAAAGTATGAAAATTAAGCAATATATAGAATGCAAGTAATGCTAAATAGTTGATTAAATGGATAAATTTTGATATTATATGATATTATATGATATTATAGATTAGATATGTTTCTAATGCTTTGCCATGTGATAGATGGTTCGTGAGTATAATTATTAACGGGATAAAATATTTCGGTAGAGTTATTCTGTGGAGGTAGGGCCTGACTTTGGTCCATGGGAAATCTTATACATGGCCTATGATTATCCTTCGCAATTAATTTTGTATCAATTTGAAAATCGAAGGGGATTTCCACTTTATCCTGTGGATTAAGTGGTAGCCATTCCCATCGATTCCATCCGGTGCATCTCAACGTGCTTGGGGGATTATCAAGCCTCGTATCGCGACTTCCCTTAAAACAATTCTCATATTTGATGGGATTCTTTTGATGCGACACACATAATTTAGCACCCACCGCACATTTTGCATTGACGCCACCGGATGCGCCACATAAACCATCCGCATCACACGCCGGCATATATTGCCTCTCGGGACACCGGGATGCATTTCGGGTTATTCCCATCAGCTCACTATCCACATCAACCAAATTATGCTTAGAAATACTAACACCCTGAGATTGCAACATTATTCGCGGGTCATCTGCATAGCATGGTTCGCATGAATTATTTGGCTTACCTAGTTGATATACCCCAACCCCAATACTTTCGGCGAGTTGTTGTTTATATGCACATGTATCGTAAGGCAACCTATTTGAACTCATTATATATTATTTATATATTATATTTTTTTTGCGACGACAAATAATACAAAATACAAAATACAAAATATCGATTGTAAAAATATGGAATGTGAAATGCAATTCATAAACATATGAAAAATATATAAATAATAAATATATAGATTAATATATTTGATTATATTAATAATGGCCTCGTGTGTCAAATGTAATAAAAAATTTAAATATCCATATTTATTAAAACGCCATTTGCAAAATGTTAGAAAATGCGACGAAGCGCCTGCAATACCATCCCCAATAAATAAATATCCCTCGCCATTCCCCCCAAAAACAACATCAATACCCCCATCAAAAAAACCATCTTCCCCATCTAATTCATCCACATCCGCATCAACATACAAATATATAAGCAATATCATAAAAAAAATAATAGAAACCGACGCAACAACCGCCGTCGATGAACATAATAATATATATTTTCATCTTGCATCTTATTTACATCCCGATGTAAGTCATATTACCGAAAAGGAAATTATCAAATTATTAAAGAAACATAAATCAATACCCCATGAAATAAATAAAAAAATCCTACAAAATAAAGGAAATCACAACGTTATAGCTTCTCATAGAAGCAAAAAAGCAAAGATATATGACGGTAAAGAATGGAAGACCAAAAATACCGAGGACGTTGTCAATAATAGAATAACATTCCTCGCCGATTATATTTCAACTATTATTGAAGAACATCCACATGTTATCGCCGCGGAGGATAAAAAAATATATTGCGATGACGGTAATACAATCGCGGATGTAGTTGAAGAACTCAATAAAAGCGATGCGGAAAGGGATAAATACTATTATTATTCAATCCTCGACACTTTTACAGATATAACTAATGAGGGGAAAAAACGATATAAGGATTATCTTTATCGTGAGAAACTAGCCGATGCAATAGGAGGCAAACTAAAAACATACAGACAAAAAGACAATTACTATATAGATTACACAGATGAGCTAAACAGATATGATACAGACAACGGTATTGGCGCAAATACAAATATAAAACTAAATGAGAAAGTTGATAATTCAGGTATGAATCCCCCAGAAGATATTAACGAATCGACAAATCACAACCAGAAACATAAAATAAATATTGCAGATGTCGATAGCATTGATAAATTTAACAACATTGATAATATTAATACTTTACCATCTATAAACGCATTTTAATATATATATGTTTAGCCATATTTATTTATATGGTTAATAACACGTTTTTTTACTCAATATTTAGTTTTTTTTGTTGCCGAATGTATTAAATTATAGGAAAAATGTTTTTTTTATTGCTAATATATCTATTAATTCCTTTTCTACCTCCTAAGTCGCATTCGCATCATAAAATATGGCTACCTATTTCAAATATGACATGTATAAGAACAAAGAAATACAAATCTCCACAAAGAAAGAAACTCTATTTGTATTTATTGCATGCATTAAACGATTGCATATAAATATCCCGAAAGAAATTATTATATATATATTGTCTAATTTTATATGTAAATATAATATCAAATATATTAATTATAATACAAAAATGGAACTATATATAAATACATATTTTATCGATGAAAAATATATATGTCATATGTTAATGAATGAGTTCTCAAAATATATATATGAAAACAAATACATTGACCAGTATTTATTTGTGAAATCAACTCGCAACCAAAGAAAGGATACTATATCTCATGTGGTTGTTAGCTTTTCAATTGTGCGACGCGATGAATTCGCCAAAATGATTGAATTTATTAGTGGGGTTATTGACGAACACTTTAATACGAAGAAACATAGCATTAACAAAATAAATATTAAAGAACTAACTGAAAATCATATTAGCCTACTGCATGATTTGATGGAAGCAATTCGTTATAATAATCTTGATAAAACAAATCCATATGTTGATTTTTATAAGATAAATTCACCCGTTTTATATACAATACCAAAATATTATTCCTCGAAACCTTGTATATATATATTTACATACGGAAAATAATTATATATCATATTATCATATTATCACATTAAATAATTTTTTTTTAGCATATTTTTTTTGTTTTTTTTTAAAAAAACATATTTTGGGAAAAAATGATAAACTTAAAAACATATTTTGGGAAAAAATGATAAACTTAAAAGCATAAAATGTAATAACACACACGTATCACATTCAACTAAACAAACTGCAATGAACAACAACAATAACATTCACAATAATCATAACATTCGCAGTCGCTCTAAAAGCATTAGTAAAAAACAAATAATTACCTTAATTCTCTGTCTAAAACAAAAAATTCCGGACGATATAATATTTCACATCATTACAAATTTCGTATGTATTTATAAATTGTATAATAACCCCATCAAAAATATCCAGTTTTTTATGGATGCATGTGGATATAAATTAAACATAAGCCCTTTTTCAATTTGGATTATGCGCAGTATTAATAAATACAGAGAAATGAACAAACACATTAATAAATATCTCGTTGTTCATAATAGAATAGAAAAAATACGTGGATATAATAATGTTAGAGTTATCCAAATTAAGGAATTTACAAATTACAAAGATAGGGAAATGTGTCAATTTATTAGTAATATTTTTATAAATGTAAAAAATATCGCTGATTTTAAACTAAAAAATTCAACTTCAACGGACGGACCCGATTTGAGTCTAGATGTTTTAGAATCCTATGGATATGCTAATATATATGAATTAGTATGTTATACAAAAACCCTATTTTATGCGGTCAAACCCTCATGTTGCGTATATGCGTTGAAATCATAGACTTATAAATATAATATGGGTTGTTTAATGTAGTTTTTTATTTAGTTTGTTTTTTTTAATTATATAGTTATTTTGTTATTTTAGAGGATATATAAATAAAAAAATAATAGAATTCATTCTAAAACAAACTCGTTATTTAATTTTTTAATTGAATTGACTGAGGCGTATGGCTCTTTCAAATTTCATCTCCTCTTCGTTATGGCAAAAATAACAGGTTTCTTTTTTGTTTTGACGTGTATCCTTGTCGGGATTGATAGATTTGTTTGAGCACTCTTCACCATTTCTACACATAATAAGAACTTTGATACCATAATGATAGTCTTTTCCGCATGTTGTCTTCTTCATGCAATTTGGGCCATAAGGACAACAACTTTCAAGAAGCTTCGCATTGCGCTTTACGGCTGCTTCCTTTTCCCTCTCGGCAGCTGCTTCCTTTTCCCGCTTGGCTTGCATGCGTTTTTCCTTTTCAAACTGACGCTTTGACTCTTCCACTGCCCGCCTCATCATGATTTCTTCATCAACGATAGTCCCTGTTAGGGGATTATCTTCATCGGTAAATGCGGCTGCGGCATGCATTTTTTTGGGGGTTTGCTTCGTCTCCTTGGGCACAGCCGCAGCCGCAGCAGTCTTTTGCTTTGTCTCCTTGGGCACAGCCGCAGCAGCAGCGGGGACCTTCGACTGTTGCTTCGTCTCCTTGGGCACAGTCGCAGCAGCAACAGGAATTCCGGGAAATGTTTCGCTTTGACAAATCCTTAGAATATAACTCGCATCAGTATACATAGTTAGTATTTTTTGAATATTGTCGTATTCTTCGGGAGTCAATTTGCCCCCACTGATAAATACTTTCATAAGATTTATAAGTGTTTCAATTTGCTTTGAATTAAGACGAATTTCAAGATTCGTTAAGCAATTCGAAAGTTGAATACGTTTGCGAATAAGTTCCTCTTCCGTTGGTTTCTTTTCCTCTTCCTTTGGTTTCTTGGAAGAACCGAAGAGAAAAGCCATCTCCTTGGCGTGCGGGAACCTGTTGAAGAATTAATTTACTTCTTTCATACATTTTTTTCATTTTTATGTTATTTTTAGATGTTTATTATTTATTTTATTATAAAAATTTATTACCGATGTAAAAATGATAATAATATATAACATATAACATATAGTATATATTATAATATATAAAAAACAATATGAAATATATAAACATAAACAATTTAACAGACTATACAAACATTATAAATCAAGGGGATAACAAATATAATAATGATATAATCTATTTAAAAATTGAATGCAACAATTATAACTTATGTAGTGCCATTACTTTCTTACCAAAACGATTACTATGTCTTAAAATATCATATAATATTATAGTTGAATATGTATATTTAGATGTAGCAGAAAGAAACCGTTTCATGCAGTATATAGATAATGAACAAATATATATGAAGAAGAAAAAAAATAATACAAATAATAAAAAAAATAATAAAGACAATAAAAAAGCAAAATATATAAGATTTAAAAATAGAGTATGTTGTTCCGCTTGTAGGAAAAAAATAGATGCGTATATGAATAATCCATTATTTAAAATTACTATATGTAAATATACGCAGCAAGAAATTAAAATAAAAATATGTTTAAATAGATACTTAAAATATATGATTTATAACAAAATATTTATCCCTTTTGAAATATATAATTATATATACGATAATTTTAGATATGATTTCAATATAATTGTATAATTCTACATGTTAGAAATAAATATATTTATCCATTTTTTTTTGTTTTAACCCATATTAATTTAAAAAATAAAAAAAACTAATTATATACACACTAAAATACACAATACCACAATATAAAATAATAAAACATCTAACTACTTATTATATAATTTGAAAGCATTAGAAGATGTGTGGAATATGGTTATTTTTAACAAACAAAAAGAATCTTTCACAAAAGAAGTTTGATAGAATATATAAATCGTTTGAAAAAATAAAGAATAGGGGTCCGGATTATTCGATTACACATCCATGCTTCGCGGGAGAAGAGCCTGCAAATACAAATATACTTATGGGATTTCATCGTCTTTCAATTATGGACCCTCTCCATGGTAATCAACCATTCCAGTTGAAAATATCTCCCACCCATACGATATGGGCCATATGCAACGGTGAAATATATAATTACAAGGAATTAAGTAGAAAATATAATATTCAACTATCGACCGGCTCAGATTGCGAGATTATCCCCCATTTATATAAATTAATAGGTATTGATAACCTATGTCGCGAACTAGACGGAGAATTTGCGTTTATCATCGCCGATATCAAGAATGATGACACCGATGAAAATGCCAATACCTCAAATATTTTCATATGCAGAGACCGTTTTGGAATTCGTCCTTTATTCTATTGCATCTCCTCAACGGGGGAATTCAATGAGTCAAATATTAATAAAAAAGATGAACGCGAACATGCTGATATAAATACCGGGAATGGCGCGGGATATATAAATTTTTCCTCGACCCTCGCAGGTATAACAGACATGACTACGGCGCAGGTATTTCCCCCGCGGACAATTATGCATATTAATATGGACGCAAATAAACAGTGGGCGGTTTTCTCCCAACGACTGTATTATACATTGGACAATTACAAAATAATCCCATCGATTCCAAATCCATATATAAAGGTTGCAACCGATGCAGATATGGAACCCATAATGAAATCCATCCGGGATACGTTAATTGATAGCGTTATTGCAAGGCTCGAAGCAGATAGACCACTTGGATGCTTGCTCTCGGGTGGGCTTGATTCAAGTCTCGTGGCCTCAATCGCTGCCCGCCATTTGGCAACGAAAGGACAACAACTTAATACCTTCTCAATTGGGCTTGAAGGTTCCACGGATGAATACTACGCAATGAAGGTTGCCGCTCACATTGGAAGCAATCATCAACATATTAAATTTTCAACTGCGGATTTTATAAATGCTCTTGATTCGATTATAAAATCTACGGAAACATATGATATAACGACTATACGCGCATCAACGGGCCAATATCTTATATCAAAATGGATAGCGGAAAATACGGATATTAAAGTATTGTTAATAGGGGATGGCGCCGATGAACTCGCGGCGGGATATATGTATTTTCATAATGCCCCTTCTCCCGTGGAAATGCATAATGAAAACATTAGATTACTTGAAGACATTCATTATTTTGATGTTTTACGTGCGGATAGAGGAATTTCCGCCCATGGATTAGAAGCCCGTGTTCCCTTTCTTTGCCATAGGTTTGTGGAACTATACCTTTCGATTGACCCTACCCTACGAATCCCGTCAGCGTATGGTATCGAGAAGGGATTATTACGGCGTTCATTTACAACTATCGATGATTATCTCCCGATGGAAATTTTATATCGAAGGAAGGAGGCTTTTAGTGATGGCGTTTCGTCCCAAGAGAATTCATGGTATAGTATTGTGCAGGCTCATGCGGCTGCCATTTACAGTGATGATGAATTTACAAATGAAATAATGAATATTCAACATAATAAACCTACAACAAAGGAGGGGCTTTATTTCCGTAAGATGTGGATTAATTATTTTGGTGATAATAATAATACGGCGAAAGTAATACCATATTTTTGGTTGCCCAAATGGTGTGGTGAAATTAATGAACCCTCCGCCCGCGTATTATCAATCTATTCTGCTAATAACTAGTAATACCCTTAGGATGTTTCATATTATGTTTTTCATTATGATTTGCATTATTTTTTATTTTATCATTAATTAATCTAATGCATTATAACACGCATAACAATTATTTATATATTAAATATTATGCTGATTTAAGTATAAGATTACCTATATAAATAAAAAAAGATGATGTAATAATATATTGGTATAATATATATTAATCATCAATTTGACTTTTTGAACCAAATAGGGGTAAAATATAATAACTATGGCCGTATGTTAGTTTATCTTTAAATTGGGATACATTTGCGGAATCCTTTAATAGTTTATATATACCATTTTTAGAATAATAATATTTATATAGCAGACGTGGTGAGAAAAGCCATGTTGCTGATAAAATAATTGAAAAAATGACGTTGATGTTCGCAATGTTAAACACTATTTTATCGGGGGGAATGGAATCAAAATAATTATAATATTCCGCAGGATACTTTGTTTTTATCATTTTAGCCATTTCAATAATATATTTGTTCAATTCAATAAGATTTGTAATTGTTATAAGTGGTGTTTCCCTTGTTAATATACATTTATCTTCATCGCGATATTCCATTTCTGTGGGTTATTTTGATATATGTATGAAATGTTATTTTTATAATAATGGATAAATTATTCATTTTTTTAAAATATTGATTTGGAGATTAATTAATTTGGAAAAGTTATAATAAAATAATAGCATTTATAGAATTTTTAAACCAAAAATAAAATGATATTAACGTATATTTATGTTTTATCTTCGCAAGATGGATTGCCAAGACCCCGACTCGGTCGTCCCCGTCCCCGTTCCCGCCGCGCCCCCAGCGATGACAAAATCGCAACTCCAAAAGGAAATGCGATTGGCCCGCCAGGCGGAGAAGAAGGCCGCAAAGAAAATGAGGGCCGGGGAGCAGGCTGCCATTGAAGAGTTGAACAAAAAGCGCGCGGCTCAATTGCACAAGGAGGAACAAGCTCGTCTTCTGCGTGAGAAACAGCAAGGCTTGGAGGAGGGGGCACGGATTGCCAATGAATTTCTGCGCAAAGGGCGTCGTGCCGCTTTTTTGGGAAATATCCGCCAATTGGGCAACAATTTCACATTGATTTGTGAAGTTGTGCGGGATTGGCCTGCGATTTTCTCGGCCGCCGAGATAACCTGGCTCCTTGGTGCAATGCATCAAGTGGTTCTGTTCTTGCAGAACCAAGAACCGAACTCCTACAAGGAGTCGAGCCTTTCCATCCTGGGCTGGATGCAAGGATTGCCCGCCTGGATTCAGGAGATTTTTAAATCCCCAAGCGGGTGGAAGTGCCCCGACGAATCCTATTTTTTGCGGTGGATTCAGGGGATGAAGGAGGACTTCACTCCTCCTGAGTGCTTTTTCAAGCTTCTAAATGAGCGGCGCTGGGAGCGAGAATCCCGAGACTTTGATGCTACGGAAGAGCTGATCTGCTGCATGGCCTCTAAGGTCATCGAGGAGGCTCGCCTCGCAAAGCAGGCTGATGAATTGCAGTTTTTGCCACCCCATGAAGCCATGGACTTCGACAAAGCAGAAGAGCTGATCTGCTGCATGGCCTCTAAGGTCATCGAGGAGGCCCGCCTCGCGAAGCAGGCTGGTGAGGTGCAGTTTTTGCCTCGCCAAGAAGCCATGGACTTCGACAAGGCAGATAAGATTCTCTACCGCATTGTCTCAAAGGTCAAGGGGCTCGCCTCACGAGGCTTTTTGATGATGCGCAGTCTTTATGGCGCCAACGACTCACGGGCGTCCTCGTGAGTTGCTCGTCTAATCCTTTGATATATCCACATCATATTATTTTTTTAACGATTATAAATATAATTACACAATTAATTTAATAAAATAAATATAATATATTTAAATTTTTACATTTTCATTTTTTAAATAATTACCTATATTTTTTTTATATTTTTTATATTATTTTAAAAAATTTAAATCAATATACAATATTTTTAGTATTTAAATTGTTATATATCCTAATTTATTCTATTATTATATTAATATAGTAAATAACATTATAAAACATATATTTATAAAATATCTAAAATTAATAGGTATAATTATTTTCAATTATTAAATTACAATTGCTATATAATATTTTAAAAAAAAAAATATTATATAGCAAACAAAAAATGAAATAAAAAATATATATAATTTTTTTCAGTTTTCTCCTTTTTGATAAGGAGATGGAGCAGGCAGAACAGATGTTAGTCGCTGGGAAGCTGCTGCGATACGTTCTCATGGGAGGAGAATTTCAAAACATGGATAAGCTTTCCTCGTTGATGAATCTGGTTGTTTATGTGATTCAAGAAATGGGAAATGATGATAATGACGATGAAGGAAAAAAAATACATGCGCGCCTTGGCTTTTTTGATGATCCTGAAAAAAATGCACGAGCATTCGTTTATTACGAAAAGTTTTGCCATGAAAATGGGAGTGAAGACACATTTGTTTTTACAATAAATAGAATTACTATCCGTATTTTCATTAACTGTGGAATTATCCTCTTTACTGATATTCTCCGTCGTATAAACCCTTATCAAATTACCCTAGACCCTTAATTGCATTTACAAATTTTACATTTTTTTTTATATATAAAATGTTTATAATATGTTAATGAAAATATAAATAAAAATATATAACGATATTAAGCAAATAAATTTATCTTAAATATCTAATAAATAATTAATAAATGCTATACGAAATATACAGTCAATTCATAAAGGAAAACTGGATATTATATCTTATAACCCTAATAACCTTGTTGGCTTTGCCACTTCAAAAGGTGTCAATGCCACATTATTACGGTAAAATAATCGACAGTCTCAAAGTTGGGGATATGTCAAAATCCTTCAACCTCTTCATTACGATACTAGGAATATGGATATTTATACAAGCGATGGGTCTAATTGGGGCCTATGTAAAAAACACAATATGGCCACGTCTCAATACCTATGTGCGGCAGAAATTTCTCGACCTAATCATAGACCGCTATAATTGTCATTATCAGTCCCTCAAAACGGGTGAAATCCAAAATAAACTCCAAAATCTCCCCTGGATACTCGACGACATATATACCGAAATCGAAAATCTAATCCTTAATCACTCCATCATAATCATCGCAAGTTTCATATATCTCTCGCGTCATCATATATACCTAGGTATCGTATATATTATATCAATAATCGTTGTTTTCATAATGGGCCTATTATACGTATATAACTGCCAAGATATCGTAAAGAACATATATAAATCGTTCGATAACTATTTCGAAGAAGTCGATGATACACTGAATAATCTCCTTAGTATCTATACAAATAAAAAAATAGGGGAAGAAAAACGCCGCATTAATCAATTTAGCAACGACGCCGAAACTTTCTTCAAAAATGCCCACTCCTTCGACTTCAAATATAAAGTTGTTTTCTCAATTGTAAATGTATTTATATTTATTGGACTCAACTATACCGCATACAATCTATATCAACAGAAAATTATCGACTCCTCCGCCCTTGTGAGCGTCTTCATCATTAATTTCACCCTTCTTGGCGACCTATTACAAATCTATAACAATGCCCGCAATTTTGTTGAACTTAAAGGAAAGGTTGAACTCATAAATGAATTCCTCAATGAGCTGCCACCTGCATCGCTTACGAAGACATCCACATTGGGGATAATGCCACAAATCGACATAGTTATGAAAAATATCAAGTATCAGGCGGATGCGAAGGACCCCAAGACTTTAATATACGATGATTTTAATATTCACATACCCGCGAATCAGGATATTGTTGTGATTGGACATATTGGAAGCGGAAAATCAACATTCGCCAAATTGATTGTTGGATTGATAACACATCAAAAGGGGGAAATAATAATAAATGGGGCCAATCGCGATGATATAAATATTGACGACGTGCGGAACAATATTATATATGTGCCACAACATCCGCAGTTGTTTAATAGGACACTATGGGATAATATTACATATAGCCTAAGCGATGCGGAGAAGCAGGATATGAATCCCGAAAGTGTATATAAACTATTGGAAGACCTTGGCCTAGGGGATTTGGCGAAGAAGTTTCAGCATAAGATGTATAAGCCGGTTGGAAAGGGCGGAGGAACTCTTTCGGGGGGACAAAGACAAATAATTTGGCTCCTGCGTTGTTTATTCAAAAAATCCCCCGTTGTCATACTTGATGAACCAACATCCTCCCTCGACCCAGAAAGTAAAGCGCAAATAATTAATATGATTAACTATATACGAACACAGAAAACAGTAATCATTATAACGCACGATAAAGAACTCATGACACTTGGCGACCGCCTCATCGAATTTAAAAATGGTAAGCTTATTAAAGATATCCCCACTAAATATCTTTAAATTCACTATATTTCACTATCATCGCGATTTTACACATTAAATGTTTGTTTTTAATAGCTATTTTTTTTTTTATTTTTTATAAAAATGAAAAATTATACATATTATATGATATCATATAAAAAGATAATACAAAATATATATAACATACTACATACCACACACTACATAAAATAATATATACAATATAAAAAAAAAATAATGGATATAAATTTCTATATTATAGCATCAACATTATTAGGAATATTCTCCTTTTATAGAGACATAATACTGTCAATTCTACTGCTATTTATATATAAATATATGAAAGTATATAAATATGATACAAATTACGATGAGCAATGTTGTCTTAAAATATATAAATATATTGAATCAACATATTTATATTCTTCGAGACATATTATCGTAAATAATCAGGTTAAACCAACTGGATATATAATTTCCATTAAGGATTTCTACTTTGCATATGTAGAAAGTCAATTCGAAGCTCCGGATTTACAACATCAAATAACATATTTCGGGAAAAAAATATTTCTTGTGGATGATATAACCCTTGTATCAAATAAGACGGTTAGCGTCGCTGAAAAAAATAAAATAGTTAAAATATATAAACAAAGTAATTGCGATACATATTTTTACAAATTTAATATAGAAATATATATTACTCCCTATCCATATCAACAGAAAATTCTAAACAAAATAGAAGATGAATATAGGAATCGTCTCGAAAAAGAGAAAACCCTTACAGTATTGATATCTGGTTCATCTGGAATAGGTAAATCGTCTCTATGTAAATTATTAGCCCTTAATATTAATGCGGCCCTTTGCCTTGGATATGATATGTTAGGATGCGGGGATGATTTATATTGTCTATATACAAGAAACACAACACCAACGGATACAAATCCGCTTATACTTCAAATCGATGAATTCGACAAAATCATCGATTACGTGCATAATCCCGATATTGTAAAGCGAACCAATAGATATAATTATAGATATAATATATATGATAAATCTACATATAATACATTCATGTGTGAAACAATTCATCTTATGCCCTATGTTATATATATTATGACAACCAATAAACCCATTAGTTATTTCGAGCAACTAGACCCAAGTTATATAGCAAATCATCGCATAAATCTTAAAATTACAGTAGAATCAAATAATAAACTCATATATCACAATTAATAATAACCAATTTAATATTTGCAATTTGTAATTTGTAATTTGTAATTAATAATTAATAATTAATAATTAATCATATTAAAATATCATTTCAATATATATTTGAACATTAATTTATATATAACATTTCAAATAATATATTTTTTTTTGCGGGATGGTCATATAAAAAATAATAATGAAATAATATAACAAATACAAATTTATAATTTATGTATTTATTCAATAATATGCAATTCTTGGATTTCCTGTTAGTAGAATTTCTTGCCTTCCATAAGCAATTACCTGATTATATCCGTTATCTTTGCGAATAATGGGATATATTATATTTTTATTAAGTGTATAATTATAATTATAATATATGTAATTATATATTTCCGGTGGTATATAAATTTTATTATATAAAATGTATTTTATGAATGGTTTTAGTTTTCTTTTGATATATAGTAAATAATTAGTCCTGGCATAACAAAATATATTATTATTTATTTTTTTATTATTATTTACCGTATAATTTACCGTATGATTTCCCACTAGCCGTAATTCTTTAAAATGAATATGTGAAATATTCTCAAATATGTTTGTAATGTAATGTAAATCATTGGAAACATCTACTATAAATAATTTTAT
>JACCDV010330183.1_pt1 | contig 54459 bp, 40 predicted proteins | sample 7446131 | NCBI WGS metagenome assembly JACCDV01 (sample SAMN15323448, study PRJNA562643) | freshwater metagenome | isolation source: river surface water | place: USA:Blue River Watershed | collected 2017-08-17
ATATGGATTCGATGATCAATCGCTACACGGCTGATCGAAAGATACGTTCCGATGATGCATACACGCCGAACGGCGAACCGAACAAACGGCCCGACCGCGCAGTGACGGTGTATGCGCAGCGTGCGCGTGAAGCTTTTCCGGGTACACCGATCATCATCGGCAGCATCGAAGCCAGCCTGCGGCGCATTGCGCATTACGACTACTGGTCCGATACCGTGCGCCGCTCGGTGCTGACGGATTCGAAAGCAGACATTCTCCTGTTCGGCAATGCAGAGCGCGCGCTGATCGATTTGTCGCATCGGCTCGCCGCCGGTGAACCGGTGAAGTCCATTCGCGACCTGCGCGGTACCGCGTTCATGGTGCAGCGTGGCTGGCGGCCCGCTGACGACTGGAGCGAAGTCGATTCGACCCGCGTCGATACTCCGGGGCGCGTCGATGCGCATCCCAATCCTTACGAGATGAAGGAGAAGGATCCGAATGCCTGCGGTACCGATGAAGCCAAAGGCAGCGACGGTGACAAGCCGGCCGAAGCGAAAGTGGTACCCATCAAGCTGATGAGCCGCGAAGAACGGCTCGCGCAAATGAAGGAAGTGCGCGCACGCAGCGTGGTGCGTCTGCCTGCGTTTGAAGCGGTGAAGGAAGACCCGATCGCGTATGCGCATGCGTCGCGCGTGTTTCATCTCGAATCCAATCCCGGCAATGCGCGCGCGATGGTGCAGGCGCATGGCGAGCGCGATGTCTGGCTGAACCCGCCGCCACTGCCGCTGGCGATGGATGAAATGGATTACGTGTACGACCTGCCGTATGCACGCGCGCCACATCCGGCCTACGGCAAGGCACGCATACCGGCGTGGGAGATGATCCGCTTCTCGGTGAACATCATGCGCGGCTGCTTTGGTGGCTGCACCTTCTGCTCGATCACGGAGCATGAAGGCCGCATCATCCAGAGCCGATCCGAACCCTCGATCCTGCGCGAGATCGAACTCATCCGCGACAAGACCAAAGGCTTCACCGGCACCATTTCCGACCTTGGCGGGCCGACCGCGAACATGTATCGCCTTGCATGCAAGGACAAGAGCATCGAAGAAAGCTGCCGTCGCCTGTCCTGTGTGTACCCGAGCATCTGCTCGAACCTGAACACCGACCACGGCAAGCTGATACAGCTGTACCGCAAGGCGCGTGCAATTCCAGGCGTGAAGAAGATCCTGATCGGCTCCGGTCTACGCTATGACCTGGCGGTGCGCTCGCCCGAGTATGTGAAGGAACTCGCGACCCATCATGTGGGTGGCTTGCTGAAGATCGCGCCCGAGCATTCCGAGGAGGGCCCGCTGTCGAAGATGATGAAGCCGGGCATGGGTGCGTATTACGATTTCAAGCGGCTGTTTGACAAGTATTCGAAGGAAGCAGGCAAGGAACAGTACCTGATCCCCTACTTCATCGCCGCGCATCCGGGCACCACTGATGACGACATGGTGAACCTCGCGCTGTGGCTGAAGGAGAATGATTTCCGGCTCGACCAGGTGCAGACCTTCCTGCCGACACCGATGGCGATGGCGACCACGATGTACCACACGCGCAAGAACCCGCTGCGCAAGATCTCGAAAGATTCGGAAACCGTCGAGACGCCGCGCCTCGGCAAGGTGCGCAAGTTCCACAAGGCGCTGCTGCGCTGGCACGACCCCGAGAACTGGGAAATCCTGCGCGAAGGCCTGAAACGCATCGGCCGCAGCGACCTGATCGGCAACGGCCCGCAGCACCTGGTGCCACGCTCGGACATGGCCGCAGTCGCCGCATCCGGTACACGCCGACCGCGCCGCGAAGAAACGCCCTCGATCGATCGCATCGCGAAGAAGTTCGGCCACAAGACCGTACGCTCGGGTGCGGCAATACAGCGCAAGCGGCGTGTCTGAAAAAAGCTTTTAATAAGCAAGCGCGATACGCAAAATCGATACACGAGCTTGATTGGCGCGCTTGATGCACCCATCATGCGAACGCGATTCAGGCTCGCCCTTGCTGCATCCGCGCACGCCGCCTCAAGAAAAAAGCCGATCCGACATGTCGTCGGACCGGCTTTTCGTATTTTGGTGGGAAGTGCTGGCTTCGAACCAGCGACCTATCGCGTGTGAGGCGATCGCTCTACCCCTGAGCTAACCTCCCGGGAAGACCGCGATTATGGCACAACCGCGGCTGAAATTCAATTTCCCGGTCCTGGTCGCATCCATCCCGCGATTCGGACTGAGGGCAGGGATTCCAAATAATCGCGTCAATCCTTCAGCGATACGCTGGCCTGCAGCTCATCCCACGGCGCACTTAGTTTGCGCCCCTCTCGCACCAGTAAACCGGCCTCTTCCAGCACCACCACATCCTGATGAACGTTTTTGTAATCCCTGCCAAGGTGCTCGGCCAGTTCTTTCACGCTTTCAGCGCCGTGCTGATGTACGTGCCTGAGCAATTCCAGTCGGCGCGGGGACAAGGCTTCGAGCATGGTCTGCAAATCAAGGAAGGTCACATGTGTCTCATCGACCTGCTTGCCTGCTGCGGCACGCTTCCATGCATCGCTGAAGCGCTTGCCCATGTCGGACGGGCTGCCGACATGTACACGTATTTTGCTAGTCGCCTTCATTCCTGATCCTTTCCACATCTGCCAGAAAGTCTGCCACCAGGGTATCGACATCGATGAAGGCATAGCGGTGCTCCTTCTCCAGTACGTGCTTGTGGTCACCCTTGCCGCGCTCGTTGTCATAGCCAACGAGGCGCCGTCCATGGCGACCGAAATACAGGCTGTACTTGAGGCCGTGAGGCCGTTCGACACTTGTCTCGGGTAGCTGCCAGATCGTCATCTCCACGATCGCGCCATCAGGAAAAATGGCCTTGTCATGGAAGATGCGCCTGGCTGTCATCCGGCGACTCTAGACCTGGCAAATCATGGTGTCAAGCACCATAGTCAGAACATCGTCTTTTCAGACCAGCACTGTGGCCGGCACGCAGCATTCCAGCGGGAATGGTCGGATTTACGAGCTGGCCGGCTCAGCCAACTGTCGCCACAGGCAGCTGCCCTTCGCATCCTTGTCGAGCCCGTCGAGCAGGGCTGCGTGCTCGGCCAGCTCTTCGGGCGTCGGGCCCAGCAGCAGGATGTCGGCCAGCGGGACACCGGAGGCACCGCCTGCGCCATCGTGCGCGTCGACGTGCAGGTCCATCGACAGGCTGTCCTGCCCGCGCGTCATCGCGATGTAGACCTCGGCCAGCAGCTCGGAATCGAGCAGCGCGCCGTGCAGCGTGCGATGCGCATTCGATACGCCATAACGCTCGCACAAGGCATCCAGCGAATTACGCTTGCCCGGATGCAGTTCCTTCGCCTGCGCGAGCGTGTCCGTGATCGATGCGACATGCTCGGCAAACTTCGGCAAGCCGAGGCGCTCGAATTCGGCATCGATGAAGCCGACGTCGAACGCTGCATTGTGGATGATGATCTCGGCGTCGCGCACGAATTCGCAGAACGCGTTTGCGATCTCGGCGAACTTCGGTTTGTCGCTCAGGAATTCCGTCGTCAGGCCATGCACCGCGAGCGCGCCGGGATCGGAATCGCGCTCGGGGTTGATGTAGTAATGGAAGTTGTTGCCGGTCAGCCGGCGGTTTACCATTTCCACGCAACCGATCTCGATGATGCGGTCGCCGCTCTTGGCATTGAGGCCCGTGGTTTCGGTGTCGAGGACGATCTGTCGCATGCTGTGATGTGCCGTAGTGATGTACTGTGCTGCTGCATTCTCAGGCCGCGGCGCTACGCAGTGCGATTTCCACGCCACGGTTGGCCAGTTCATCGGCCTTTTCATTGCCGGGATGGCCGGCATGGCCTTTCACCCAGCGCCATTCTATCGTGTGCCGCAATTGCGCTTCGTCCAGCGCCTGCCACAGGTCGACGTTCAGCACCGGCGATTTGTCGGCCTTGCGCCAGCCGCGCTTCTTCCAGCCGACGATCCATTCGCTGATCCCCTTTTGCACATACTGGCTGTCGGTATGCAGCACGACCTCGCTTGGACGCTTCAATGCATTGAGCGCCTCGATCACGGCGCGTAACTCCATGCGATTGTTGGTGGTATTGAGTTCGCCGCCGCACAGCTCTTTCTGATGCTCGCCGGCCACCAGCCACGCGCCCCAGCCGCCGGGGCCGGGATTACCCTTGCAGGCGCCATCGGTGAATATCTCTATCTTGCTCATCGGTTCCATCATGTTCGAGAGGCTCGTCAGTGGATGTGTCAGTCCACCGTGTTCGCAGAGCCGTGTTCTTTCATCCGGTTGGTCGCGGGCACACCGACCGTCAGGCCGGCCGGCTTGCTTTGCCAGGCCGGGCCGACCAGCCGCATGCCCTTGACGCGCTTGATCGCCTGCACAATGTACAGTGCGCCCAGATACGGCCACCAGCGATTGCCCGCCTTCTCCAGAAATGCGAATCGCTGCAGCCACTTCGCGGTCGCGCAGGGCGGCGCATAGCAACCGAAATGGCCGCGGTTGATTTCCATGTTCAGCAGCTTCAGCCAGTCCTTCAGCCGCGGCACGCTGATGAACTCGCCATGCAGCGGCAGGAAGTGCGCCCCGGTCATCCGCCCGGCCACCTGCCGCGCGCCCCACATGCTGACCGGATTGAAGCCGCAGATGATCACCTGCCCTTCCGGTATCAGCACGCGCTCGACCTCGCGCAGCACTTGATGCGGCTCGGCCGCAAACTCGAGCACATGCGGCAGCACCACCAGATCGAGGCTCTGGGTTGCGAAAGGCAGCTCGGCAAAGTCGTGCACCAGTACTACCTGACGTTCGGCCTGAGGATGATGCGACTCGGCACCTGACAGCATGGCGTCCGTCACCCAGCGATTCGGCATGCGGTTGGCCGCCAGTGCATCGATCTGCGGCAAGCCGATCTGCACCGCATTGAAGCCAAAAATATCGGCGGTCAGCTCGTCCAGCCGCGCTTGCTCCCACGCCTGCGCATACGCGCCGGCCGGCGTATCTAGCCAGGGAGCGAGCGATATAATCGAATTTTGGTCTTGTCGGTCGATGCCCATGTCCGTGATACAGCCCTTGCAAGTCACTGCGGTGCCGGCGTTTGCCGACAATTACCTGTGGCTGATCCACGACCACCAGCATGCTGCGGTCGTCGACCCCGGCGACGCCGCCCCGATCGAGGCTGCGCTGAGTGCGATGCACCTGAAGCTGGCCGCTATTCTACTCACTCACCACCACGGCGACCATGCAGGCGGGGTGACCGATCTGCTGCGTCATTGGCAAGTGCCGGTGTTCGGTCCCGCGCGCGAAAAAATTACCGGCATCAGTCAGCCGCTGTCGGAAGGAGCCAGTGTTCACCTTCCCGAACTCGGGCTGCAATTGTCTGTGCTCGACGTGCCGGGCCATACGGCCGGCCACATTGCCTATGTCGCGAATCCGGCGCCGGACCAGCACTGGCTGTTCTGTGGCGATACGCTGTTTGCCGGCGGTTGCGGGCGGCTGTTCGAAGGCACGCCGGCGCAGATGACGGCTTCGCTGGCGAAGCTGGCGGCGCTGCCGGATACCACCCGCGTGTATTGCGCGCATGAGTACACGGTCTCGAATCTGCGTTTTGCGGTCGCGGCCGAGCCGGGCAATGCAGCAGTGGCGCAGCGACTGACAGAGGCAGTCGCGCTGCGTGAACGCGGTATATCCACCGTGCCGTCGACGCTGGCGCTGGAAAAGGCGACCAATCCCTTCCTGCGCTACCGCGAGCCCGGCATCGTGCAGACCTTGCGCGCCGAAGGACGCTTGCAGCAAGACGATCCGGTGGCTGCATTCGCTGCGCTTCGCGACTGGAAAAACAATTATCGATAGCACATTTGTCTTTATTCCACGCAAACTTCCTTTATCTGGCATTTATCTGTAATTCATTTCGGTAATTCTGCTTGACGGGCTTGCACCCCCTCACTACACTTGCGCGAATTCAATTGGAACGGCCGGTGCCAGGCGCGCCGGCCGTGAGCTTTCGAGGCCAATGCAGCAATCCCGAATCGCCCAGCTGGTCAGCATCGCCTTGCTATCCTGCCTGACGCTGACACCAGCACAGGCCATCGATCTGAGCATACAGCCGGCACCCGCCCCTGCCGATCCCACCATCGACCCCTACAGTGCCGACGGACCGCGTCTTGGCCCGAACGAGTTCGATGCCGCGTTCGACGATGCCGACATCGTTCAGTTCGATCTGTGGGAGCGTATCCGCAAGGGCTTTGCCATCCCTGACCTGAACAATCCGCTGGTCGCCAATCACACGACCTGGTACAGCTCCCGTCCGGATTACATTCAGCGCACCACCACCCGCGCATCGCGCTATCTGTTCCACGTGGTGCAGGAACTGGAAAAGCGGCAGATGCCGATGGAGCTGGCGCTGCTGCCATTCATCGAGTCTGCCTTCAACCCTCAGGCGTATTCGCATGCCAAGGCCGCCGGCATGTGGCAGTTCATCCCGAGCACTGGCCGCGACTACAACCTGAAGCAGAATGCGTTTCGCGACGAACGGCGCGATGTGCTGGCATCGACCAGCGCCGCGCTGACCTACCTGCAAAAGCTGTACAACCAGTTCGGTGACTGGCAGCTGGCACTGGCTGCGTACAACTGGGGGGAAGGTTCGGTATCGCGTGCAATCGCGAAGGCCGAAGCGCGCGGCATACCCATCGATTACAACAGCCTGTCGGCCTTCATGCCGGCCGAGACGCGCAATTACTACCCGAAGCTGCAGGCGGTGAAGAACATCATCGCGACGCCATCGCAGTACAACATCAAGTTGCCCACGGTCGAGAACGAGCCCTACTTCGTATCGATCAAGAAGACCCGTGACATTGATGTGAAGCTGGCCGCGCAGCTGGCCGAGCTGCCGATGGAAGAATTCAAGGCGCTCAATCCGCAATTCAACCGCCCGGTGATCACCGGCGGCGAAAAGACGCAGATCCTGTTGCCGCAGCTGAATGCGGAGAAGTTCAAGGAAAACCTGTCGAAGTGGACCAAGACGCTGTCGAGCTGGACTGCGCACAAGGTGACGGCTGCGCGCGAGCGCATCGAAACCATCGCCGCAAAGTTCAAGACCACGCCGGACGTGATCCGCGAAGCGAACTCGATTCCGCCCAACATGCACCCGACCGCCGGTTCGATCGTGCTGGTGCCCAAGCCGCCCACCGCCGCTGACAAGGACATCGGCGCCGAAGTGGCTGACAACGCGATGCTGGCGGTAGCCCCCGACGAACCGCCGCGCAAGAAGATCACGGTCAAGGTCGGCAAGCGCGACACGATGGCGACCATCACCGCACGCTACAAGGTCAGTGCTGATGACGTTCGGCGCTGGAACGACCTGAAGGGCGACAAGCTGAGCGCCGGCCAGAGCCTGAAGCTCGAAGTGAAGGTCCCGAAGAAGGCGAAGGCTGGCAAGTCTGCAAGCCAGGACAAGAGCGCCAGCGCGGACAAGGCCGCCAAGCCTGCGAAATCAGGCCGGGTCGAGAAAGTGGTGCGCTCGCCCCACGAGAGCAAGAAGGTCGAACCGGCGCACAAGCGCCGCCCGAAAGACTGATCAAGACTGCGCGAGGTGCCTGCGACAGGCGTCTGTATCAGACGTCTGAATCAGGCGTCAGGCCACGCGCCTGAAGTTGGCCGCTGCCAGCAGCCGTTGCGTGTAAGCCTCGCGCGGCTGATTCAGCACCTCGGCCACCGGGCCGCTTTCGACCACCTTCCCATCCTTCATCACCAGCACCCGATGCGCCATTGCGCGGATCACCGCGAGGTCATGGCTGATGAACAGGTAGGCGATGCGATGCTTCTGCTGCAGCGTCGCCAGCAATTCCAGCACCTGATATTGCACCGACACATCGAGCGATGACGTCGGCTCATCGAGCAGGATCAGCGAGGGCTTCAGCACCAGCGCGCGCGCAATCGCGATGCGCTGCCGCTGCCCGCCGGAGAATTCATGCGGGTAGCGCGACATCATCGCCGCCGACAGGCCGACTTCCTGCAAGGCTGCGGCCACCGCGTCGCGCAATGCGGAGGCCGGCAATTGCGGCTGGTGCAGCGCCAGCCCTTCACCGACGATCTGCTCAATGGTCCGGCGCGGCGACAGTGACGCAAACGGATCCTGGAACACCACCTGCATCTGCGCGCGCAGGGGCCGCAATGCGGCGCTGTCCATCGCACTGATCGCATGGCCATCAAAGCGAATGTCACCAGCAGTGCGCGCGACCGACAGCCGCAGCAAGGCCATGCCCAGCGTCGATTTGCCGGAGCCGGATTCACCGACGATGCCCAGCGTCTCGCCACGCTGCAGCCTGAGGTCCAGCGCTTCGACCGCGACAAACTCGCGCTCCCGGAACCAGCCTTCGCGGATGCCGAAGCTGCAGCGCACGCCGCTCGCTTCCAGCAAGGGCGCGCCGTCGGCCACCGTCTCATCCACCATACGTTTGGCATGGCTGGCCAACAGCCGCTGCGTATACGCTTCGCGCGGTTGCGCAAACAGCGTGGCGGTGTCGGCCGTCTCGATCAGCCGGCCCTGCTGCATCACGCCGACACGGTCGGCAAAGCTGCGCACCAGGTTCAGGTCGTGCGTGATCATCAGCACCGCCATCCCTTCCTCGCGCTGCAGCTGGTTCAGCAATTCCAGGATCTGCACCTGTATCGTCACATCGAGCGCCGTGGTCGGCTCGTCGGCAATCAGCAGGCGCGGCTTGCAGGCGAGCGCCATCGCAATCATCGCGCGCTGTCGCTGGCCGCCGGACAGCTGGTGCGGATACGCGAGCGCGCGGCGCGCAGGTTCTGGTATGCCGGTCTTGTCCAGCAATTCAACCGCCCGCACGGCGGCTGCACGTGCGCTCAGGCCTTCATGCAGCATCAGCACTTCAGCGATCTGGTTACCGATCGTGAACAACGGGTTGAGCGCCGTCATCGGTTCCTGGAAGATCATTGCGACATCCTTGCCGCGCATCGCGCGCAGCTGCGGCTCGCTCATCTGCAGGATGTCCTGCTCCGCAAAACGAATCTGGCCGCTGATGTCGGCATCCGGCAGCAGGCCCATCATCGCCAGCGCGCTGACGGTCTTGCCGGAACCGGATTCGCCGACCAGCGCAAATTTCTCGCCGGCCGCGATCTGATAGCTGACCTCGCTGACCACCGTCGCATCGCCGAAGCGCACATGCAGATTGCGGATGTCGACCAGGCTCATGCTTTCCTCCGCACATCCAGCGAATTGCGCAGCGCATCGCCTATGTTGGTCAGCAACAGCAGGGTCACGGTCAGCACCATAAAGGTCGACAAGGCAATCCACCACGCATCGAGGTTGTTCTTGCCCTGCGCGAGCAGCTCGCCGAGGCTGGGCGTGTTCGGCGGCACGCCAAGGCCGAGAAAATCCAGCGACGTCAGCGCGAGGATGGCTGCGCTCATCCGGAATGGCAGGAAGGTGACCACCGGCGTCAGGCTGTTCGGCAGCACATGGTTCCAGATGATCTGCCAGTTCGACAGCCCGAGCGCACGCGCGGCCTGCACATAATCGAGGTTGCGATTGCGCAGGAAGTCGGCGCGCACATAGTCGGACAAGCCCATCCAGCCAAACAGCGACAGCAGCACCAGCAACAGCAATATGCTGGGCTCGAAAATGGATGCGAAGATGATCAGCAGGTACAGCTCCGGCATCGAGCCCCAGATTTCCATGAAGCGCTGGAACAGCAAATCAGTCTTGCCGGCGAAGTAGCCCTGGATCGCACCGGTCAGCACGCCGAGCGCGACACCGGTGATGGTCAGCGCCAGCCCGAACAGTATGGACACACGAAAGCCATACAACAGCCGTGCGACCACATCGCGGCCGCGGTCATCGGTACCGAGCCAGTTGTCGGCGGTCGGTGGCGCCGGGTTCGGTGCTTTCGCAAAGTAATTCAGCGTGTCATAGCGATAGTGGTTGATCGGGTAGATCGCCCAGTTGCCATCCTTCTCGAATTGCTGCCGGATGAAAGGATCGAGGTAATCGGCCGGTGTATCGAAGTCACCGCCGAAAGCGGTCTCCGAATAATCGGTCACCAGCGGGAACATCAGTTGCCCGTTGTACTTTGCCAGCAGCGGCCGGTCGTTCGAGATCAGTTCCGCACCCAGGCTCAGCACGAACAGTGTGCAGAAGATCAACAGGCTCCAGTAGCCACGACGGTTCTGCCGAAAGCGTAGCCACACGCGGCGGCCCGGTGACACCGATGGCGCCAGTGAAGTGGCAGCGCCTGCGGTCGCGGCACCGTCCCGGGTGTGCGGAATGTTGTTGTTGATGGCGTCGCTCATCGTGCGAGGCTTTCGAATTGCACGCGCGGGTCAGCCCACACGTAGCACAGGTCGCCGAGCAGTTTCACCACCAGCCCGATCAGCGTAAACAGATACAAGGTGCCAAGCACGACCGGATAATCGCGCCGCACCACCGATTCATACGACAGCAAGCCCAACCCGTCGAGTGAGAACAGCGTCTCGATCAGCAGACTGCCCGCGAAGAACGCGCCAATGAAGGCAGCGGGGAAGCCGGTCACCAGCGGGATCAGCGCATTGCGGAACACATGCTTGTACAGCACCGTGCGCTCGGACAGACCCTTTGCGCGCGCCGTCATCACGTACTGCTTGCGGATCTCTTCTAGGAAGGTGTTCTTGGTCAGCATGGTCATCACCGCGAAAGAACCTGCCACCGACGCCAGCACCGGCAAGGTGATGTGCCACAGATAATCCTTCACCTTGCCGAAGGTGGACAGCGTGTCCCAGTCATCCGAGGTCAGCCCGCGCAGCGGGAACCATTGCACGAAACTGGAGCCGGCAAACAGCACCAGCAGCGCCACGCCAAGCACGAAGCCGGGAATCGAATAACCCACCAGCACGATCATGCTGCTGATGTTGTCGAAGCGCGTGCCCTCGCGCACCGCTTTCGCGATGCCTAACGGCACCGATATGAAATACGTGAGGAAGAAGGTCCACAAGCCGATCGAGATCGATACCGGCAATTTGGATTTCACCAGCTGCCACACATCCTGGTGATGATAGAAGCTCTGACCAAGGTCGAACTTCGCGAAGCCCTTCAGCATCTGCCAGAAGCGCTCCAGCGGCGGCTTGTCGAAACCATACAGCGCCTTGATCTCTTCGACGCGTTCCGCATCGACGCCCTGCCGGCCCCGGTATTCGGACGCACCGCCGCCCGAGGATTCACCGGCACCGGTCTGCCCTTTCTTCAATTCGATCAGTGCCTGCTCGACCGGGCCGCCGGGCACGAACTGGATCACCGCAAACGTGATTGCGATCACGCCCAGCAGGGTCGGGATCATCAGCAGCGTGCGCTTCAGGATGTAGGACCAGAGGTTCATGTCAGTCGGCCTTCCGTGGCTTGGCCTGCCACCAGCTGGAAATCACGTAGGGGTCAGCCTGGTAGTACTTCGGCATCACCTGCGGCATGCCGAAGCGATTGCGCCAGGCGACGCGGTGCGTCGCCGAATACCAGTGCGGCACCACGATGTACTGGTTCAGCAGCACGCGGTCCAGCGCCCGCGCGGCCGACACCAGCTCGGCGCGCGACTCGGCGCGCACCAGCGCCGTCACCAGCGCATCGACGGCCGGGTCTTTCAGGCCCCAGTAGTTATTGGAACCCTTCTCGTCGGCAGCCTTCGAGCCGAGCATGTCGAACATTTCATTGCCGGGGCTAGTCACATCCGGGAAGCGCTGGCTGGTCATGTCGAAATCGAATTCTTCGAGCCGCTTCTGCACCAGCGCGAAATCGGCGGTGCGCTGGTTGACGCGAATACCGAGTTTTTCGAGGTTGCGCACATAGACCGCAATGATGCGCGACAGTGCCGACTGGTCGTCCAGGATCTCGAACACAAAGGGCTCGCCCTGTGCATTGCGCAGCGCGCCGTCGCGGTAAGTCCAGCCTGCCTCTTTCAACAGGTCACGTGCCTTCATCAGGTTTGCGCGCAGGGATGACGGCGCATCGGTGCGCGGCGGCACCGGCACCGGGCCGAACACGGCCGGGTCGAGTTTGTCGCGCAAGGGCTCCAGCAGCGCCAGTTCGCCCGGGGTGGGTTCGCCACGCGCCGCCAGTTCGGAATTGCTGAAGAAGGAATCGATGCGCACATACTGGCTGTAAAACAGCTGGCGGTTCATCCATTCGAAGTCCAGCGCGAGGCCCAGCGCCTGCCGCACGCGCGGGTCCTTGAAGATGGGGCGGCGCAGGTTCATCACGAAGGCCTGCATGCCGGCGCCGTTCGCATGCTTCAGCGTTTGCTTGATGATCTCGCCCTTGTCGAACTTCGGGCCCTTGTACATGCGCGCCCAGTTCTTCGCGCGATACTCGACCACCACATCGAACTCGCCGGCCATGAAGGCCTCGAGCCGCGCGACATCATCCTTGTAGAAGCGGTACGCAATGCGATCGAAGTTGAATGCACCCCGGCGCGCCGGCAAGCCGGCGCCCCAGTAGGACGGGTTCTTGCGGAAGCTGATCGAGCGACCAATGTCATAACGCTCGATCAGGTAGGGGCCGCTAGCCACCGGCGGCACCAGCTGTATCTTGTCGAACGGCGTGCCGGCCGCCCATTTGCGCGAGAACACCGGCATGCCGCCGACGATCAGCGGCAGTTCACGGTTTTTCGTCTTGAAGTCGAAACGCACGGTGCGCTCATCCAGCACCACGCATTGCTTCACGTCGGCGTAAATCATCTTGAACTGGGGCGCACCCTTCGCAACCAGCGTATCGAAGGAATATTTCACGTCATCGGCGGTCACCGCATCGCCATTGTTGAAGCGTGCTTTCGGATGCAGGCGGAAAGTCATGGCCATCCGGTCTGTCGCCAGCTGCATGTCCTCGGCCAGCAAGCCGTACATGGTCGCAATCTCATCGGCGGAGGTGATCGCGAGCGATTCGAACATCAGGTTCGACACCCCGGCAGCGGCCACGCCTTTCATCGAGAACGGATTGAACTTGTCGAAGCTGGTACGTGAATCCGGATTAGCGAGGTAGATCTCGCCGCCCTTGGGCGCATCCGGGTTCAGGTAGTCGAAGTGGGTATAGCCCGGCGGGTATTTCGGCGTGTCATACAGCGAGAATGCATGCGCGGCGTATGCGGCAGGCGACAACGCCAGCGTCGCGGCGAACACGGTCAGGACTCGGGCCAGGGTGCGGGTCATGGTCGTCAGTGGTGAAGCGTCGGTCTGCATGCGTCAGGCTTGCTGCGTCAATATCGGGCGCAGCGGCTACACGCAAAATTCCGTCAAGCATAGCGGGTTTCGGCAAAGACAGCCGGGCGTGCTGCATCGCCGGGGTCGGGCCGGATATCGAAAACGCTACAATGGCGCCTTTCGTCGTCGGACCGCCGCTGCCGGCACCATTCGGCGTCATCAGGTTTCACGAGGTTTTATTAAGGAGTCCCGCATGGCATTCTTGCAAGGTAAAAAACTGCTGATCACCGGCGTGCTGTCCAATCGCTCGATCGCCTATGGCATTGCGCAAGCCTGCCACCGCGAGGGCGCGGAACTGGCGTTCACCTATGTGGGCGAGCGCTTCAAGGACCGCATCACCGAGTTCGCCAAAGAATTCAACAGCGAACTGGTGTTCGATTGCGATGTCGGCAGCGATGAACAGATCAACGCGCTGTTCACCGATCTCGGCAAGACCTGGCCGCAATTCGACGGCTTCGTGCATGCGATCGGCTTCGCGCCGCGCGAAGCGATTGCCGGCGACTTCCTCGACGGCCTGTCGCGCGAAAACTTCCGCATCGCGCATGACATTTCCGCTTACAGCTTCCCGGCCATGGCCAAGGCTGCGCTGCCGATGCTGACGCCGGGCTCGGCGCTGCTGACGCTGTCCTACCTGGGCGCGCTGCGCGCGCTGCCGAACTACAACACCATGGGCCTCGCGAAAGCATCGCTGGAAGCCAGCGTGCGCTATCTCGCCGAATCACTGGGCAAGCATGGCGTGCGCGTGAACGGCATCTCGGCCGGCCCGATCAAGACCCTGGCCGCATCCGGCATCAAGGACTTCGGCAAGATCCTGAACTTCGTGAAAGCGAATGCGCCGCTGCGCCGCAATGTGACGATCGAAGACGTCGGCAATGCGTCGGCCTTCCTGCTGTCGAACCTGGCAGGCGGCATCACCGGCGAGATCACGTATGTCGACGGTGGCTTCTCGCAAGTGGTGGCCGGCATGGGCAGCGACGAGTAAGCCGACGCTGCCATACTGGCAACAAGGCCCGGTTCAGACCGGGCTTTTTCATTGAAATTCAAGGAACTGCACACGGATCCCGGAATTCCTGTATCATTCGCGCCGCGCTGCAACAAACAGCGCGATCATGCATCGCAGATCGTCAGCATTGTCCATAAAGCCCTCCCGCCCCCGGGTGCTGCAAGTCAGGCACCCATCCGGCGCAAAGCTTTTGTGCCGAAATCTCTCTGAATCCTGTACCGGAGCGTCCTGCGCTCACCGCAGAGCCTGATTTTTCGTCGTCGCTGCCAGCGTTGCTTTTACCAGTTGTCCGCCTGACCGCCCGGTGTATGCCGCCAGTGGCAGCGGACAGTCCGTGGCTTGTGCCGCGCCTACAGACAAGGGCGCGATGCTGGCCGTGGCGACCCGTTTGAAAGAAGAATCATGACGTTTGAAGAAATCGGCCTGCACCCGCTGGTCCTCAAAGCCCTGGTCGACGCCGGCTACACGCAGCCGACCCCGGTACAACAACAAGCCGTGCCGGCCGCAATCCAGGGCCGCGACCTGCTGGTGTCCTCGCAGACCGGCTCGGGCAAGACCGCCGCGTTCATGCTGCCGGCATTGCACCGTCTGGCGAGCGCGCCGTTCGATCCGCAACAGGGCGCGGGCAAGACCCCGAACCAGCAGGCACAGGCTGCACGTGCGCGCGGCGAGCGTCCGCGCTTTGCACCGGCCCGTCCGAAGATGCTGGTGCTGACGCCGACGCGCGAACTCGCGCTGCAGGTCACCACCGCCACCGACAAGTACGGCGTGCACATGCGCCGTGTGAAGGCAGTGTCCATCCTCGGCGGCATGCCGTATCCGAAGCAGATGCAACTGCTGTCGCGCAATCCGGAGATCCTGGTCGCGACCCCGGGCCGCCTGATCGACCATATGGAGTCGGGCAAGATCGATTTCTCGCAGCTGGAAATGCTGGTGCTGGACGAAGCCGACCGCATGCTGGACATGGGCTTCATCGATGACATCGAACTAATCATCAGCAAGACCCCGGAAACGCGCCAGACCATGCTGTTCTCGGCCACGCTCGACGGCATGGTCGGCAACATGGCCCGCCGCATCACGAAGGACCCGCTGCTGATCCAGATCGCCGGCTCGGCCACCAAACATGAAAACATCCAGCAGCGCGTGCACTTCGTCGATGACCTGTCGCACAAGAACCGCCTGCTCGACCACCTGCTGCGCGATGCATCGATCGACCAGGCCGTGGTGTTCACCGCGACCAAGCGCGATGCCGACACCATCGCCGACCGCCTGAACATCGGCGGTTTCGCTGCCGCTGCGCTGCATGGCGACATGAACCAGGGTGCGCGCAACCGCACGCTGAACAGCCTGCGCCGTGGTCAGGTGCGCGTGCTGGTCGCGACCGATGTCGCCGCGCGCGGCATCGACGTGCCGGGCATCACGCACGTGTTCAACTTCGACCTGCCGAAATTCCCGGAAGACTATGTGCACCGTATCGGTCGTACCGGTCGTGCCGGTCGCAAGGGCATCGCCGTGTCGCTGGTGAACCATGCCGAAGGCGTGCATGTGAAGCGTATCGAGCGCTTCACCAAGCAAGCGATCCCGGTCGACGTGATCGAAGGCTTCGAGCCGACCCGCGCCGCATCGACCCGCCGTCCGAAGCCGGCCGGCTGGCGTCCGGGCGATGGCCGCAAGCAGCATGGCAGCGGTTACGGCGCCGGCAATGGTGACCGCAACAGTGGTCATGGCGGTCATGGTGGTAACGGCGGCAATGGCGGCAACGGTGGCGGCTACGGCAAAGGGAGTTTTGGCAAATCGGGCGGCTACGGCAAGTCTGCGAATGGCAGCAAGCCGGCACAGCGTACCTTCGCCAAGCCGGGTGCACCGCGCAAGGACGGTGGCTGGCAAGGCGGCCAGCGCAACGAAGGCCGCAATGATCGTGGCCATCGCGGCTGATGGCTGAAGGCTGAACAGCGACCTGTAAACGCCGCCCACCCCGGCGGCTGACGACGATGGCTCCTGCGGGAGCCATCGTCGTTTCTGCAATGCGGTGATGCCGGGCCTTGCAGCCGCAACCACGATAGCGGCACGTCGCATCAGCGATAATGCGCACACTTATCACGGAGCCTCACATGAACGCCCCCGAAACACTGCGATTGACCTCGTTCTCCCATGGCGGTGGCTGCGGCTGCAAGATTGCGCCCGGCCTGCTGTCGGACATCCTGAAACAGACCACAGGCTTCCCGGTGCCGCCGCAACTGCTGGTCGGTATCGAGACCGCCGACGATGCCGCCGTCTATCAGCTTAATGACGAGCAGGCACTGATCGCGACCACCGACTTCTTCATGCCCATCGTCGATGATCCGTTCGACTTTGGCCGCATCGCGGCGACCAATGCGATCTCGGATGTGTATGCGATGGGCGGCACGCCCATCATGGCGCTGGCACTGGTCGGCATGCCGATCGACAAACTGCCGGTCGAGACCATCGGTCGCATCCTGTCTGGCGGCGAATCCGTATGTGCTGCTGCTGGCATACCGATCGCGGGTGGCCATACGATCGATTCGGTGGAACCGATCTATGGTCTGGTGGTGATGGGCCTGGTGCATCCGAAAAAACTCAAGCGCAACGCCGATGCGAAGCCCGGTGACCAGCTGGTGCTGGGCAAGCCACTCGGCGTCGGCATCTATTCGGCAGCGCTGAAGAAAGGCGCGCTCGATGCAGCCGGCTATGACGCAATGATCGCCAGCACCACGAAGCTCAACACGCCGGGTCGCAAGCTGTCCGAACTACCGGGCGTGCATGCGCTGACCGACGTGACCGGCTTTGGCCTGCTTGGCCATGCGCGCGAGATGGCGCTGGGCGCCGGTCTCGCGGCCCGCATCGCGCTGCCGCACGTGCCTTTCCTGCCGGGCGTCGAGACGCTGGCTGCGCAAGGCTTCATCACCGGTGCATCGGGCCGCAACTGGGCGGGCTATGGCAAGGACGTGCGGCTCGCTGCCGGCATCACGCCGCAACAGCAAGCCTTGTTGTGTGATCCGCAAACCTCGGGCGGCTTACTGGTCGCCTGCGCGCCGGATGTGGTCGATGATGTACTCGCGACCTTCCGTGCCGAAGGCTTTGCGCATGCAGCAGTGATCGGCGAGATGGCCGAAGGTACACCGGGCATCGATGTGCTGGCCTGAGGGCTGCAGCGTTGCAGCATGTCAGCGTTTCAGCGGCTAGATGGTCAGCCGCTCGACGACCAACGGCTCGGCGTGTCAGCGTGTCAGCGTGCCAGCCGTATGCCACTGCGCTGCCAGCTTGCGTACGCCGGAAAGAAGTTCCGGTAGCTGATGCGTGCATGGCCGGACGGCGTGTAGCACGATGAGCCGCGCAGCACCTGCTGGTTCAGCATGAACTTGCCGTTGTATTCGCCGGCATCCCCCGCCAGCGGACGAAAGCCGGGATAAGCGGCATAAGCGCTGGCCGTCCATTGCCAGCAATCGCCAAACAGCGCATCCAGCTTGTCACCCAGCTTGCGCGCGGCCACTTCCCATTCCTGCTCGGTCGGCAAGCGTGCGCCGGCCCAGCGCGCATACGCGTCGGCTTCGTAGTAGCACAGATGGGCGATCGGCCGTGCCAGTTCCGCGTCGATCCCGGTGGTCGATTCCGCAGACGGGCGGTGTCCATCAGCATGCCGCACAGGATGCTCGCCATCGAGGCCGTAACGCCACCACCCTGTCGCACCGTCATGCCGCCAGTACTGCGGGCCGAAGCTTTGAGGGTTCGAGCTTTGAGGGTTCGAGCTTTGAGGGTCGAAGCTTTTCGGTGCCGAGCTTTGCGGGCCAGGGCTTTGCGACGCTGATCTGCGTGCTGCATTCAGCCAGTCCCAGCCCTCGGCCAGCCACCAGCGTGGATTGCGGTAACCCCCATCGTCGATGAAGGCCAGATAGTCGCGCTGCGTGACGAGGCTGCGCGCGATCTCGAACGGCGCCACCAGCACCTGATGCGCGGGCAATTCATTGTCGAAGCAAAACCCCTCACCGGTGTGACCGATACGCGTCACGCCGCCCGGCACCGCCAACCACGCCGGCGCATCCGCAGCAATTCTGATGGGACTCGATACAAGCGCTGCGCCGGGCTGCACGGCAGGTTCCTGCAATGCGGGCCGCAAGGGGTTGAGCGCCATCAGCGCGAGCAAATCGGTGCGCATCAGTTCCTGATGCTGCTGCTCATGCTGCAGGCCAAGCTCGACCAACGCCGTATCAGCGGCACCGTTGTCAATGATGCGCAGCATGGCGGCATCGACATGCGCGCGCCATGCCAGCACCTCGGCCAGCGTCGGCCGTGTCAGCAAACCGCGCTGCGGCCGTGGGTAAGGCGTGCCGATGCCCTGGTAATAGGAATTGAACAGATGCCGGTAGCGTGGATCCGGGCTGCGATAGCCGGCATCCGCTGAGCGAGAAAGGACCAGGGTCTCGAAAAACCAGCTGGTGTGCGCAAGGTGCCATTTCTGCGGGCTCGCGTCCGGCATTGCCTGCGCCGCGCAATCCTCGGCTGACAAGCCGGCGATCAATCCGAGGCTGCGAGCGCGCACCGCGCGGTAGCGTTCGGCCAGCGCCGATGCGTCAGCGGCTGCGTGCATGGCAAAGCAGATAGCCGGCACTGTCGTCCAGCCAGTCATGCAGCAGATCGAAGCCTACCGCCGCAAGCAGGTGCCGCAGACTGTCCCGCGTGTACTTGTGGCTGTATTCGGTGAGCACACCCTCGCCGGCATGGAACACGCGCCCACCCTGCTGCCAGCGCACCTGCTGGTCGGTATCGGGCATCAGCCACAGCTCGATGCGGCTGGCCGCTTCATTGAAGCGTACATGATGATGAAACCGCTGCAGATCGAAATCCGCGCCAATCACGCGATTGAGGTGGCGCAGCAGGTTGCGATTGAACGCAGCCGTCACGCCGAGTGCATCGTCATACGCTGCCAGCATCAGGTCGCGATCCTTCACCAGATCGACGCCGAGCAGCAAGTCACCCTGCCCGCTATCCGACGCATGGCACAAGCGACACAGCGCGTGAAGAAATGCGCAGGCCTGTTCCGGCAGAAAATTGCCGATCGACGAACCCGCAAAGAAAAATACCGGCCGCGTGCCGCACATGGCCGGTGGCCAGTCGAGGCCGGCAGCAAAATCACCGGCCAGCACCGTCATCACGGTCTGCGGATAGTCGGCTTCGATCAACTGCAGCGCGCGCTGTGAGCATTCGCCGGCGATATCCACCGCTACATAACGGGTCGGCTGCAGCTTGGGCAACAGCCACAGCGCCTTGCTGCCATCGCCTGCGCCTAGGTCGATCAATGTTGCATCGCGCGGCAGCAGATCGGCGATCTGCATCGCAGCGTTTGCGAGAATCTCGCGCTCGCACCGGGTCGGGTAATACTCGGGCAGCAGCGTGATCGCATTGAACAGTGCACTGCCGAGATCATCGTAGAAGTAACGTGCAGGCACTGTCGGTGGTGATGCATACAAGCCCTCGAGCAAGTCCTGATGGCTTCGGGCATCGCGGCGTCGCACATCAATCAGGCGTGGCAAGGCGGCTCCCGTCGGTCAAATCCGCAAGCGCTGCAAGTCGCGTGCCGGGCTGCCGCACGGCATGTGCGTCGGGTTGCTACACTGCCGGGGTTTGCATGCCAGGGCACGCTATCCCGCTAATGCCCCGGCAATGTCCCAGCAACACTCCTGATGGCCTCGTCGATGAACCGGAATGACCGCGTACCGGCTGCACTGGAATGCCGGCAACTGAGCAAGCGCTATGGCGAGCGCAGCGTGCTGCATGCGCTGGATTTTCGGCTGGAAGCCGGCGAGTATGTAGCGATCATGGGCGAATCCGGCGTCGGCAAGTCCACGCTGCTGAACCTGATCGCGGGACTCGATGCGCCGGACAGTGGCGCGCTGCTGATCGACGGCGAGCAGGTTGATGCGCTCGATGATGACGCGGCGACGCGCCTGCGGCGCGCAAAGCTTGGCTTCGTGTTCCAGGCATTTCACCTGCTGCCGCATCTCGACGTGCTGCAGAATGTCGCGCTGCCGCTGAAGCTCAATGGTCTGCCCGAGCAACGTGCACGCGACATGCTGGCAGCGGTCGGCCTCGCCGGTCGTGAACGGGATTTCCCGCGCCAGTTGTCGGGTGGTGAAATGCAGCGGGTCGCGATCGCGCGCGCGCTCGCACACCGACCACGGCTGCTGCTGGCCGATGAACCAACCGGCAACCTCGACCCCGATACGGCTGCCGACATCCTGCAACTACTGAGAACGGAAATCTGTGACAGCCAGGCCGCTGCGGTGATCGTCACGCATTCACCGGCCGCCGCCGCCAGTGCCGACCGCGTGCTTGTGCTGACGCGCGATGGCTTGCACGCGCCGTCGCCATCCGCATTGGCCACAAGATGACTGATGTGCTGCGCTGGCTGCTGGCAGGCGAATGGCGCGCGCACCCGGGGCGCGCGCTGGTCGCGCTGCTGGCGATCGCGCTTGGCGTCGCGCTCGGCTTCGGCATCCATCTGGTCAACACGGCAGCATTCGGTGAATTCTCCGCGGCTGCGCGTTCGCTGTCGGGCAGCGCCGATCTGCAGCTGCGCGCGCGCAGCGGCAGCATTGACGAGCAGCTGTATGCGCGGATCGCGGTTCGCCCCGACGTTGCCATCGCATCCCCGGTGCTGGAATTCGACATCGCGCTGCCGGACCGCCGCAGTGCATTGAAGCTGATCGGCATCGACAGCTTCCAGGCGGCCGGCATCACGCCCGACTTGCTGGGCGTGCCGAGCGAGGGCAGCCAAGGGAGTAGCGCGGGCGATCCGTTCGCTGCACTGCATCCGGATAACGTCTTTCTGTCGCCCGCAGCAATGGACTGGCTGCGGCTGAAAGCCGGCGACACCCTGCTGGCATTGAGCGGCACGCGCGAGGTGCGCTTGCGCGTCGCCGGTACGCTATTGAGTGCGCGCGCAGGGCAGCGGCTCGCGGTGATGGACATCGCCGGTGCGCAATGGCGCTTCGACCGGCTTGGCCAGCTGACCCGCATCGACCTGCGGCTGGCCGAAGGCGTGAACCGCGAACGCTTGCGCGAGGTGCTTGCGCGCGAACATGGCGACAGCGTGGTGGTTGCGGAAGCCGACGATCAGGACCAGCGCACCGCAACGCTGTCGCGCGCTTACCGTGTGAACCTGTCGGTGTTGGCGATGGTCGCGCTGTTTACCGGCGCTTTCCTCGTGTTCTCGACACAGGCACTGTCGGTACTGCGTCGGCGGCCGCAATTTGCGCTGCTGCGCACGCTGGGCATGGCGCGCGACCAGCTGTTGCTGCAGGTGCTGGTCGAGGGCCTGCTGCTGGGCATGCTGGGCGCGGCGATCGGCATTGCCGTCGGCTATGCGCTGGCAACCGCAGTGTTGTCGCTGTTCGGTGGTGATCTGGGAGGCGGCTATTTCCCCGGCTTGAAGCCGGTGGTGCAGTCCAGCCCGCTGGCAGCGCTCGCCTATTTCGCAGCAGGCAGTGGCGTGGCCTTGCTGGGCAGCCTGTCGCCGGCGATGGAAGCTGCGCGTGCCAGACCGGCGGCGGCATTGAAGTCCGGCAGCGAAGAAGTCGCACTGGCACCGCTGGCGTCGCCATGGCCGGCGCTGCTGGCGATCGCGCTTGGCGCAGTGTTCACGCAGATGCCGGCGGTGGCCGACCTGCCTGTGTTCGGCTATCTCGCGATCGTGTTGCTGCTGGTCGGCAGCATTGCGCTGATGCCGCGTGCGGCAGCGCTGGTGTTTGCATCGCTGTCTGCGTGGCTCTCCGCGTGGCAGTCTGCATGGCGGTCCGCGTCGTCGTCAAAGCGAGCGCCGCGCAGCGTGTTGCCCGGTCTTGCGCTGGCACGACTAGCGAATGCGCCGGGTCAGGCGGCGATTGCGCTCGGCGGTGTGCTGGCCAGTTTTGCGTTGATGGTCGCGATGGCAATCATGGTATCGAGCTTCCGAGTGTCGGTGGATGACTGGCTGCGTCATCTTCTGTCCGCCGACCTGTATGTGCGCGTCGCGCACAGCGGCAATGCGAGCAGCGATGCGGTGTTGTTACGACCTGCGGAATCACAGGCAATTGCCGCCTTGCCGGCGGTCGCACGTGTGGAGCAGACGCGCTGGCTGTCACTCGCACTGGATCCGGCGCGCCCGAACGTGACACTGATTGCGCGCTCGATCAACGCCGATGATCCGGCACGCGCGTTGCCGATGGTGGGCGACGTGTTGAACGATGTCGCACGTCCGGTCTGGATTTCGGAAGCGATGGTGGACTGGTATGGCTGGCGGCGCGGCCAGCACATCATGCTGCCGCTGGCCGGCCGCCAACACCCCTTCACAGTCGCGGGTATCTGGCGTGACTATGCACGCCAGACCGGCGCGATACAGATGCGGCTGGCGGATTACCAGGCGCTGACCGGTGACATGGATGTGAATGATCTGTCACTGTGGGTGAAGCGCGGCAGCGACATCGACGGCCTGACGACCAACGCGACGCGGTCACTGCGTGCACAACTGCAGCAGCTGCCGTTCGCGGCAGCATTGGAGTTCGCGGAACCGGGCGAGATTCGCGATATCAGCCTCGCCATTTTCGATCGCAGCTTCGCGATCACCTATCTGATGGAAGCGGTCGCGATCGTGATTGGCCTGTTTGGCGTCGCCGCGACATTTTCTGCGCAGGCACTGTCGCGCGCCAGAGAATTCGGGATGCTGCGTCATCTGGGGATTTCGCGCCGGCAGGTGCTGGCGATGATCGCCGGTGAAGGTGTGCTGCTGGTGGGGCTGGCGATCATGGCGGGCTTTGTGGTGGGCTGGCTGATCAGCCTGGTACTGGTGTTTGTGGTGAACCCGCAATCCTTCCACTGGACCATGCAATTGCACATGCCCTGGTCTTTGCTCGCCATCGTCGCAACAGCGCTGCTGCTGTCGGCATCGGTGACGGCGCTGGTATCGGGCCGCATGGCGGTGGCTGGCAGCGCGGTGCGTGCAGTGCGGGAGGATTGGTGATGGCGGGTCTGAACAGAGGGCCGATGCTGCATACGGTGTCGCCATCGATGCTGAGCCCGCTGTTGCGTGTGCTTTTGCCAACGCTGTTGCCTGTGCTGTTGCGTGTGCTGGTGCTGGTGCTGGCGCTGGCGCTGGTGCTGATGATGATGCCGCTGAGCGGTACCGCGCATGCCACTGACCTCCCACGCTTTGCGCCGGTCACCCCCGGCAAGGCGCTGAGTTTTCCGCGCGACTTCGGCGCGCATCCGGGATTTCGTACCGAGTGGTGGTATGTGACCGGCTGGCTCGATATCGCTGACAGTACGGCCGGGTCGAATTCCGCTGCTGCTGCTGATCGCCGTCCCATTGGTTTTCAGGTGACTTTCTTCCGTTCCGCCACCGGCCATGACGCCAGCAACCCCAGCCGCTTCGCGCCCGCGCAATTGATTATTGCGCATGCGGCATTGTCCGATCCGGCACTTGGGCGCTTGCAACATGACCAGAAAATCGCCCGTGCAGGCTTCGGTGTGGCAAGCGCATCGGAGACCGACACCGCGCTGAAGCTCGGGCGCTGGACCATGCAGCGTGCGGCAGATGGCCGCTACACGGTCAGCATACCGGCGCGTGATTTCAACTTGCAACTGACGCTGCAACCGACCGTGCCGCTGCTGCAGCAGGGGGAGCGTGGCTATTCGCGCAAGGGACCGCGTGCGGAACAGGCCAGCTACTACTACAGCCAGCCGCAACTGAAGGTCAGCGGCAGCCTCACGCGTCGCGGCAAGCCACAAGCCGTGCAAGGCAGCGCATGGCTGGACCATGAATGGTCGAGCACGGTGCTCGATCCGGCCGCGGTCGGCTGGGACTGGGTCGGCATCAATCTCGACGATGGCGGCGCGCTGATGGCGTTCCGCATTCGCGATGCAAAAGGCCAGGCGCTGTGGGCGCATGGCATGATGCGGGATGGCAGCGGCCGCCAGACGACTTACCGCCCGGATCAGGTGCGCTTCATGCCGCTGCGACAATGGCGCTCGCCGCGGACCGGTGCCAGCTATCCGGTGGCGTTGGCGATCGAGATTGCCGGCATGCGCTGGCAAGTCGAACCGCTGCAGGATGACCAGGAACTCGACTCGCGCTCGTCCACCGGCGCCGTGTACTGGGAAGGCGCGGTGCGCGCGCTGCGTGACGGCCAGCCGGCCGGACGCGGTTATCTGGAAATGACCGGCTATCTGAAGGCGCTGAAGCTGTAGTTCGGCGCTGTGGTTTCCTTATTCAAACGACAGGAATGCAATGACCAGCAGCAGTGAACGTCCGGCCGCACGCAGCGGCCTGAAGACCCTCGCACGGCTGCTGCCCTTCCTTGCGCCTTACCGGCGCCGCATCGCGATCGCCGGCATTGCGCTGGTGGTCGCCGCGTCGGCCACGCTGGCGATACCGTACGGCTTCCGGCAATTGATCGACCTCGGTTTCACCACGCCCGGCAGCGAGCAGGCGGCGAACGTGAACCTGTATTTCCTCGCGCTGTTCGGGCTGGCGTCGGTGCTGGCGGTGGCGACGGCGGCGCGCTTCTACTCGGTGTCCTGGTTGGGTGAACGGGTCACCGCCGACCTGCGCGCAGCGGTGTATGCGCATGTGCTGCGGCAAAGTCCGGAATTCTTCGAGACCACGCAGACCGGTGAGGTGCTGTCGCGCCTGACCACCGATACCACGCTGATCCAGACCGTGGTCGGCACCAGTATCTCGATGGCATTGCGTAACCTGTTGCTGCTGGCCGGCGGGCTGGGGATGATGTTCGTGACCAGCATCACGCTGTCGGCCATCATCATCGTGATGCTGGTGGCGATCATTGTGCCGATCGTGATCGCGGGTCGCCGGGTGCGCAAGCTGTCGCGCGCATCGCAGGACCGCATCGCGGATGCATCCGGCCTCGCCGGTGAAAAGCTGAATGCGATCGCGATCGTGCAGGCCTTCGCGCAGGAAGTGCGCGAGGCGATGCGTTTCGGCGATGCAGTCGAACGCGCATTCGGCACCGCGATCGATCGCGTGCGCGCCCGCGCGCTGCTGACGGTGATGGCGATCCTGCTGGTATTCGGCGCGATCGTGTTTGTGCTGTGGATGGGTGCGCATGCAGTGATCGAAGGCCGCATGAGTGCCGGCGAGCTCGGGCAGTTCATCCTGTATGCAGCGATCGTTGCGGGCGCGATTGGCGCCTTGTCCGAAGTGCTGGGCGATGCGCAGCGCGCGGCCGGCGCAAGCGAGCGATTGCTGGAGCTGCTGGATGAGCGTTCGCCGATCGCCTCCCCCGCCGCGCCGCAAGCACTGCCGGCGCGCGCGGCGAATGGCTCGGCGCTGCAGCTGGATCAGGTCAGTTTCCGCTACCCGTCACGACCGGACCAGGCTGCACTGGCCGAGCTGTCGCTGTCGGTTGCGCCGGGCGAGACGGTGGCCATCGTCGGCCCGTCGGGGGCGGGCAAGACCACGCTGTTCCAGTTGCTGCTGCGCTTCTATGATCCGCAGCAAGGCCAAATCCGGCTCGACGGTGTCGATATCCGCGATCTCGCGCTCGATACGCTGCGCAATGCAATCGGCATCGTGCCGCAGGACACCGTGGTGTTCTCCGCGAATGCGATGGAGAACATTCGTTATGGTCGGCCCGATGCGTCGGATGACGAGGTGATTGCAGCGGCGAAGCTGGCAGCGGCGCATGAATTCATCGACCGGCTGCCGGAGGGCTATCAATCCTTCCTCGGCGAACGCGGCGTGCGGCTGTCAGGCGGACAGCGGCAACGGATCGCGATTGCGCGCGCGCTGTTAAAGAACCCGCCGCTGCTGTTGCTGGACGAAGCGACCAGCGCGCTCGATGCGGAATCCGAGCGGCTGGTGCAACGGGCGCTGGAGGCGGCGATGGTCGGCCGGACCACGCTGGTGATTGCGCACCGGCTGGCCACGGTGCAGCGCGCGACCCGCATCATCGTGATGGAGCATGGCCGCATCGTCGAAGTCGGCACGCATGCGCAGCTGGTCGCAGCGGGCGGGCTGTATGCGAGCCTCGCCGCGCTGCAGTTCGGTCAGCACTGACGTGCGCATTCAGTTGCGCACGCGCAGACTGTCCATCACATGGCGCTGCAGTTCATAGAACTCGTCAGCGTCACCGCCACGCCCCATGTCGATCACGGCTTCATAGATCTCGCGCGCATCATCCTGGGCGCCGACACTCGCATAGCATTCAGCCAGCCGGAATGCGGCCGGCACCAGCGTCGGATCAATCTGCAGGGACACCGCATAGAAAGTGGCGGCCATCAGCGGATCGCCGAGTGATTGCAGCGTCATGCCGGACATGAACAGGAAGCGGTGGTCGAGCGGCTTCTGTATCGCCAGGTACAGCGCCAGCGGCAACACTTCGTGATAGCGCTGCTGATGAAAAGCCTCGTAGGCTTTTTCATATACACGTTCGAGCACCGCATCGGACACCGGATCGAGCACGGCGCGCCGCATGCCCTCGGCATAGCTATCCTGCAGCAGCTTCACCTTGTCCGGCAATTCATGGATGCTCTGGTTGACCAGCCCCATGATCAGGTTGACCTCGGCCGACAGGTTTGCCGAAGCTGCCGATCCTGCGGCCGACCCTGCAGCCGACCCCGCGGCTGACCCTGATCCGGCTTGCGCCGCCTGCGACGGGTGCAGCGGATGCGGGATCATGGCGACACCCGTGCGGCGATCAGTTGCAACGCAGCGGCCGCCGACGCCGCTTCCTCCTGCGACAGCCGGCCCGAGATCGCGGCCCAGCTTGGCGGCAGTGCGCCAAAGTCGCGCTTCGCCAGCTGCGCCAGCAATTCCTCCCGGCGGCGATCGAACAAGTCCCGGCGCGCAGTGGGCACCATGCCGGGTACGGCATCATCGTCGCTTGCCTGCTGTGCCGTCGCTGCATGCGGCGCTGACGCGGCATGCGATAGCTGCGGCGGCGCCAGTGGCGTCAGCACCAGCGGTGCCATCGTGCCTGCGCCGGCCGCGGTAGATGCTGATCCTGATGCGGGCACGCTTGCATCCGCATGCAGCTTGCCATGCAGGGTGGATGCGTGGCGGGCGGCCGCCAGCGCATCGGAGAGTCGGTGGTTGATCGTCATGGTCAGGCTCCAGTCGCCGGAATCACGGGCACAGGCCGGCACACGGTGCTGGCCTGCAGGGGTGCTGCCGCGCGGCAGCGAACGTGGGTGATCCGGCCGGGCACCCTGTTCCCCCGAAAACGTCGAATCCGGACGGCCTCGCGCCGCGCGGTAAAATATCGGGTCTTTCCTTGTCTGGTCTTACCTTTTTGCTGCCCTCGTCATCGGGCCAGGATTTCTGAACCGTCATGCGCCAATATCAGGACTTCATGCGCCATGTTTTCGAACACGGCACCGAAAAAACCGACCGCACCGGCACCGGCACCCGCTCGGTGTTTGGCTACCAGATGCGCTTCAACCTGCAGGACGGCTTCCCGATGGTGACGACCAAGAAGCTGCACCTGAAATCCATCATTCATGAACTGATCTGGTTCCTCGCCGGCTCGACCAATATCGGCTACCTGAAAGAAAACGGCGTCACGATCTGGGACGAATGGGCAGATGAACAAGGCAACCTCGGTCCCATCTACGGCTACCAGTGGCGCTCCTGGCCGGCGCCGAATGGCGAGCACATCGACCAGATCGCGCAGCTGATCGAACAGATACGCAGCAATCCCGATTCACGCCGACTGATCGTGTCGGCATGGAATGTGTCCGATATCCCGCGCATGAAGCTGCCTCCCTGCCATGCGTTCTTCCAGTTCTATGTGGCCGATGGCAAGCTGTCCTGCCAGCTGTACCAGCGCAGTGCCGACATCTTCCTCGGCGTGCCGTTCAATATCGCGTCCTATGCATTGCTGACCCACATGGTGGCCGCACAGACCGGTCTCGATGTCGGCGACTTCATCTGGACCGGTGGCGACTGCCACATCTACTCGAACCATTTCGAGCAGGTGAAGGAGCAGTTGTCACGCGAACCGCTACCCTTGCCGACGCTGGTACTCAAGCGCAAGCCGGACAGCATCTTCGATTACACCTACGACGACATCGAGGTCGTCGGCTATCAGTCTCATCCCGCGATCAAGGCGCCGGTCGCGGTCTGATCACCGCATCCGGCTGTCGTATCGGAAACGCCGGCACGGCCTCTGCCGGCAGCGGCCGGCTGAAGTAATAGCCTTGCGCGATATCGCAGCCAAGCTGCTGCAGCATGTCGACCTGCTCGACGTTTTCCACACCTTCAGCCACCACTTTCAATTCCAGGTTGTGCGCGAGCTGGATGATGGAGGTCGCAATCGCGGCATCCTTCTCCGACGTAGTCAGATGCTTGATGAATTGACGATCGATCTTCAGCGCATCGAGCGGGAATTGCTTCAGGTAGGCTAGCGATGAATAGCCGGTGCCGAAGTCATCCACGGATAGCCGTATGCCCATGCCCTTGAGCGCCTTCAGCACGCTGCGGGTGGCATCGGTGTTCGACATCAGGATGCTCTCGGTCAGCTCCAGCTCCAGCTGTGACGGCGGCAGCCGGTATTGCTCGAGGGTGCGGTGGATCGCCTGCACGAGGAATTTATCTGCGAACTGGCGCGCCGATACATTCAGCGCAATCGTGCAAGTGCCGGGCAGCGCGCTGCCCCACGCGACACGCTGGCGGCAGCCGGCGGCAAACACCCAATGCCCGGCGCGTATCATCAGCCCGGTGTCTTCGAGGATGGGCACGAACACCGCCGGCTCGATCGGCTGCTCGCCATGCTGCCAGCGCATCAGGCCTTCGAGCCCGACCAGGCAACCGGTCTGCAAATCGATCTGCGGCTGGTAGTACAGCGAAAAGCTTTCATTCTCGACCGCCTGTCGCAACGCCTGTTCCAGCATCAGCGCGCCATGACCGCGTGAATTCATCTCCGGCTGGTAGAACGCATACAGGTTGCGGCCGTCGCGCTTGGCCTGGTACATCGCGACATCGGCGGTACGCATCAGCGACTCGGTGTCTTCGCCACACTCGGGGAAGGTCGCGATGCCGATGCTGGCGCCGACCACCACGTCCAGCCCCTCGCGCAAGGTAAACGGCTGACGCAACGCATTGAGGATCTTGCGCGCGACCGTGGCCGCATCATCCGGAAACTCGAGATCGCCGAGCACGATGGTGAACTCGTCGCCACCCAGCCGTGCCACCACGTCATAGGCGCGCACCTGCTCCCGCAAGCGATGTGCCACGGCCTTGAGCAACAGATCGCCGACTTCATGCCCGAGGTTGTCATTGATGCGCTTGAAATGATCAAGGTCGATGAACATCAGCGCCACGTGGCCGCCACCCATACGGCGTGCATGTTCGAGCGCCGCATGCAGCGCCGCCTTGAATGCATTGCGGTTGCCGAGGCCGGTCAGAAAATCGGTCACGGTCTGCTGCCGCAATTCGTCTTCGAGTGCGCGCCGTTCGGTGATGTCCTGGAACACGATCACTTCGCCATCGACCTTGCCTGCCAGCGGCGAGCGGCAGTACGAGGACAGGAAACGGCTGCCATCGGCACGCCGGAACCAGGCTTCTTCGACTTCCGGTGAGACCGCACGGCCGAGGCGGAAGAAAATCGATTCTTCATCGGCGATCAGTTCATCGGGCCGGTCCGGGCCGTGCCGCGCCTGGCTGAATTGCGCAAACTGCTGCCCGATCACGTCGGTCGGCGAACTGGCCAGCATGGCCAGCGCGGCCGGGTTGATGAACTTGACCGTGCCTTCGCGATCGACGCCGATCACGCCCTCGCCGGCCGCATTCAGCATCGATTCGTAGTAAGCCTTGGTGTTTTCCAGCCGCAGGTAAGCGTGCTGCAGCCGGCGGCGCGCCAGATCAAGTTCGAGGAACAGCGCGACCTTGCTCTGCAAGACCACGGAGTTGACCGGCTTGGTGATGTAATCGATCGCACCGGCCTGGTAACCGCGGATCGCCGCCGCTTCGTCGCGCTCGATCGCGGTAATGAAGATGATCGGTATGCCGCGTGTCTTGCGGTTGCTGCGCATCAGCCGTGCGACTTCATAGCCATTCATCACCGGCATCTGCACATCGAGCAGCACCAGCGCGACTTCGTGTTCCAGCAGCAGCTGCAGCGCCCGCTCGCCGCTGTTGGCGCTGAGCAGCTCGCGCCGACCATCGTCCAGCAGCGCTTCCAGGCTGGCGATGTTTTCCGGGCGATCGTCCACCAGCAGCAAGGTCTGCCGATGGTGATAGTCGATGTCGATCGCGCGCTTGTCCGGGGAATTCATCGCTCACACCTGTTGCGGTTCCAGCCACTTGCCGAGCATGCCGACCAGCTCCGCCTGGGTGACCGGCTTGGCGAGGTAATCATCGGCACCGGCTTCCAGGCATTTTTCACGGTCGCCTTTCATCGCATGCGCGGTCAGCGCGATCACGGGGCGTTCATATTGGCGCGCAAACTTCAGCTCACGCGTGGCCTGATAGCCATCCATGGTGGGCATCATCATGTCCATCAGCACAATGTCGAAAGGCAGCTCGCGCTCGACCACATCAAGCGCCTGCTGCCCATTCATCGCGACCTCGACTTCGAAGCCGAGTTCCTCGATCACGCTGCACATTGCGTAGATATTGCGGATGTCATCATCCACCAGCAGCAGGCGGCGACCGGCAAAGGGCATGTCCGCATCGGCATCCGCGGTAGATTGCGCCTGACGGATGCCGGCAGGCTCATCATCGCGCGCAGTGGCAAGCTGTCTGGCCGCTACCACGACTTCGGCCGGGATACCGGCATCAGACAGCGACGTCACCGGGCTGTCGCCGATATCGGTCGGCAGAAACAGCGTGAAGGTGCTGCCCTGTCCGGGCTGGCTGACCAGCGTGATCGAACCACCCAGCAGCTGTGCGAGCGAACGCGAGATCGACAGGCCGAGGCCGGTGCCGCCGTAGCGACGGCTGGTCGACCCGTCGACCTGGCGAAACGCATCAAAGATCAATTCATGCTTGTCGGCCGGAATGCCGATGCCGGTGTCCGTGACCGCGATGCCGAGCCGCTTGTGATGCGCATCGCCATCGCGGAATACGCGTATCGTGACCGAACCACTGCGGGTGAACTTCAGCGCATTGGAGAACAGGTTGCGCACGATCTGGAAGATGCGCTGATGGTCGCTGAGGATCACCGCGGGTGCATCCGGCTCCACATGGACCATGAACCGCAACTGGCGCGCCTCGGCCATCGGTCGGAAGCTGCGCTCGACACTCTCGGTGAAGTCCTGCAAAGCCAGTGGCTCCAGCAGTACCGACATGCGGCCGGCCTCGATTTTCGACAGGTCGAGGATGTCGTTGATCAGGGCCAGCAAATCGCTGCCGGAGCGATGGATGATGTCGGCATGCGTGACTTGCCGGGTACTCAGATTGCCCAGCGCATTGTTCTTCAGCTGCTCGGATAGGATCAGGATGCTGTTGAGCGGTGTGCGCAACTCATGCGACATGTTGGCGAGGAATTCCGACTTGTAGCGGCTGGCAGCTGCGATCTGCTCGGTCTGCTCGCGGAAACGTGCTTCGGCCGCCTTGCGCTCGCGGATGTCGATGATGGAGGACAGCACCAGCGTGCCATCTGCCGTGTGGATGGGGTTGAGGCCGATCTCGATCGGGATTTCTTCGCCATCCTTGGTGCACGCGTACAGGTCACGGCCGGCACCCATCGCACGCGTGGTGGGTTCGGCCATGAACTGGCCGCGCAACGCCGGATGATGCTGACGGAAGCGCTCCGGAATCAGGCGCTCGACTTGTCGTCCCAGCAGTTCATCGCGCGAGTATCGGAACAGCTTTTCGGCCTGCTGGTTAACCAGCCCGATCTCGCCGGCGGCATTGGTGACGACGATCGCGTTCGGCGCCGCCTCGACCACCAGCCGGAACAACTCGCTTTCGGGCCCGTGCGGCAGCCGCGACGTCAACATGGAGACGCGCTTCGGCGCCTGGCTTTCCGGCTTGGAGCGATTCGACATGGCAGGTGGTCCGGTAATGCATGTTGACGGATGCAGGCTGCTGAACCCGGTCAAGCTCCTTGCTTGGAGAAACCACCCGGGATTTCGTTCGCACCATCATGCATTGCTGATCGTTGGCAAGTTTCAATGGCTCGAGTTTGGCCGATCAACGACAAACTCAGCGGCGGAACCGGGAATCAACTTGATTTCAATCAAGCGATGCAGCTTTGCCCGCGCAATACGCTTGCAAAGCATCGATAAACGCGGCAATGGCAGCAGCGTGGTCATGGCACCGCAAACACGCAGCAGCTGCAAGCAAGTGCTCGGCAGCGCAGGCGCAAGCGCGGGCTCCGGAAATCGCCGACGCGGCGCGGTATGCCTTATGATGGCGACCCATGGCTGCCTCGCTCACCCTGATCGTCGCCACCGAACGCCAACGCGGCATCGGTATCAACAACACCCTGCCCTGGCGGCTGCCGGAGGATCTTGCGTTTTTCAAGCGCACGACCAGCGGGCACGCGATCATCATGGGCCGCAAGACCTATGAGTCGATTGGCCGGCCGTTGCCGAACCGCCGCAATATCGTCGTCACCCGCAACCCGGACTGGGCGCAGGCGGGCGTGGAGACCGCCGGATCGCTGTCACAGGCAGCCGCAATGGCGGGCGAGGTCGAAGGCGACGGCGACGGCACGGTCGAGGCTTTCGTGATCGGCGGCGCGCAAATCTATCAGGAAGCGTTGCCGCTGGCCCGAAAGCTGATCGTCACCGAGATCGATGCCGATTTCCGCTGTGACGCGTTCTTTCCCGCGATCGACCCGGCGCTGTGGCAGGAAACATCGCGCGAGTCGCATGTATCGGCCGAGCAAGGCCTTCGTTACGCTTTTGTTATCTATACGCGGCGCTGAACGCCTGAGGCGCCTGAGGCACCTGCGTCGCGCCCCGCTATTCGCGCCAAAAGCCGCGCCCTGGCCGCTTTACTGACGGCGCTGGTCGGATTTTTCCCGGCTGCGATACATATCTGCGAAAATCGCGCTTTCGTTTTTCCCGGCCCCCCCGGATGGGGGCGGCCGGCGCTGACATTCCTGCCCGGAGCACTGCATGAAATTCCGCTTCCCCATCGTGATCATCGATGAAGACTTCCGTTCCGAGAACACCTCGGGCCTCGGCATCCGCGCGCTCGCGAATGCACTCGAAACCGAGGGCATGGAAGTGGTCGGCGTCACCAGTTACGGCGACCTGTCGCAGTTCGCGCAGCAGCAATCGCGCGCATCGGCGTTCATCCTGTCGATTGATGATGAGGAATTCGGCGCCGGCTCGCATGAAGAGACCGAGACCGCGCTGAAGTCACTGCGCGCATTCGTCGAAGAGATCCGTTACAAGAACGCCGACATCCCGCTGTACCTGTACGGCGAGACCCGTACTTCGCGCCACATCCCGAACGACATCCTGCGTGAGCTGCATGGCTTCATTCATATGTTCGAGGACACGCCGGAATTCGTCGCGCGTCATATCATCCGCGAGGCGAAGTCCTATCTCGATGGCCTCGCGCCGCCGTTCTTCCGCGCGATGGTGCATTACGCGCAGGATGGTTCGTATTCCTGGCACTGCCCCGGGCACTCGGGTGGCGTCGCGTTCCTGAAGTCACCGATCGGGCAGATGTTCCACCAGTTCTTTGGCGAGAACATGCTGCGCGCCGACGTCTGCAATGCGGTCGAAGAACTCGGCCAGCTGCTCGACCATACGGGCCCGGTCGCTGCGTCGGAACGCAATGCGGCGCGCATCTTCAATGCCGATCACTGCTACTTCGTCACCAACGGCACGTCGACCTCGAACAAGATGGTCTGGCATTCGACGGTGGCGCCGGGCGACATCGTGGTGGTCGATCGCAACTGCCACAAATCGGTGCTGCACTCGATCATCATGACCGGTGCGATTCCGGTGTTCCTGATGCCGACCCGTAATCATCTCGGCATCATCGGCCCGATCCCGCGTGAAGAATTCACGATGGAAAACATCATGAAGAAGATCGAGGCCAACCCGTTCGCGCGCGAAGCGAAGAACAAGAAGCCGCGCATCCTGACCATCACACAATCGACCTATGACGGCGTGATCTACAACGTCGAGACCATCAAGGAGATGCTCGACGGCCAGATCGACACCCTGCATTTCGACGAAGCCTGGCTGCCGCATGCGAGCTTCCATGACTTCTACAAGGACATGCACGCGATCGGCAAGGACCGTCCGCGTGCGAAGGAATCCGTGATCTTTTCGACGCAGTCCACGCACAAGCTGCTGGCCGGCCTGTCACAGGCGTCGCAGATCCTGGTGCAGGAATCGGAGACCGTGCAGCTGGACCGCGACAGCTTCAATGAAGCCTACCTGATGCATATCTCGACCTCGCCGCAGTACGCGATCATCGCTTCCTGCGATATCGCGGCCGCGATGATGGAGCCGCCGGGCGGCACCGCGCTGGTCGAGGAAAGCATTCTCGAAGCGCTGGATTTCCGGCGCGCGATGAAGAAGGTCGACGAGGAATACGGCAAGGACTGGTGGTTCCAGGTGTGGGGCCCGGAAAGCTTCGCCGAAGACGGCATCGGCGAGCGCGATGACTGGATGATCAACGGCAAGGATGGCTGGCATGGCTTCGGCAAGATCGAGCATGGCTTCAACATGCTGGATCCGATCAAGGCCACCATCGTCACGCCCGGCCTGTCGCTCGATGGCCAGTTCGGCAAGACCGGTATCCCGGCCTCGATCGTCACCAAATACCTGGCCGAGCACGGCGTCATCGTCGAGAAGGCCGGCCTGTACTCGTTCTTCATCATGTTCACGATCGGCATCACCAAGGGTCGCTGGAACACGCTGCTGACCGCGCTGCAGCAGTTCAAGGACGACTATGACAAGAACCAGCCGATGTGGCGCATCCTGCCCGAGTTCGCGGCCGCAAATCCGCAGTACGAGCGCACCGGCCTGCGCGACCTGTGTCAGCAGATCCACGACATGTACACCGCCCACGATGTCGCGCGCCTGACCACCGAGATGTACCTGTCCGACATGCAGCCGGCGATGAAGCCTTCCGATGCGTTCGCGAAGATGGCACACCGCGAGATCGAGCGTGTCGCGATCGAAGAGCTCGAAGGCCGCGTGACCGCGATCCTGCTGACGCCCTACCCGCCGGGCATCCCGCTGCTGATCCCGGGCGAGCGCTTCAACAAGACCATCGTCGATTACCTGAAGTTCGCGCGGGCATTCAACGAGAAATTCCCGGGCTTCGAGACTGACGTGCACGGGCTGGTGAAGACCACCGTGAATGGCGTGAAGGGGTATTACGTGGACTGCGTGAAGCAGTGAGCACCATCGCTTGATGCACACCTGACCCGGCCGGCGGCGCGCATGCCACGCCGATGTCGGACGCGGCAAACGCCGCAACCATGACAAAGGGGAGCCTCGGCTCCCCTTCTTTTTTCCGAGGCCCGGCGGCCCGATCAGGTCTTCGGCAAGGTCACGCCATGCTGGCCCTGGTACTTGCCGCCACGATCCTTGTACGAGGTCTCGCACACCTCATCGCTCTCGAAGAACAGCACCTGCGCGCAGCCTTCGCCGGCATAGATCTTCGCCGGCAGCGGCGTGGTGTTCGAGAATTCCAGCGTCACATAGCCTTCCCATTCCGGCTCGAACGGCGTCACGTTGACGATGATGCCGCAGCGCGCATAGGTCGACTTGCCGAGGCAGATCGTCAGCACATTGCGCGGGATGCGGAAGTATTCGATCGTGCGCGCGAGGGCAAACGAGTTCGGCGGGATGATGCAGACATCGCTCTGGATATCGACGAACGAATTCTCATCGAAGTTCTTCGGATCGACGATGGTGCTGTTGATGTTGGTGAAGATCTTGAATTCGTCGGCACAGCGAATGTCGTAGCCATACGACGAGGTGCCATAGGACACGATCTTGTGGCCATTGGACTGGCGCACCTGGCCCGGCTCGAACGGCTCGATCATGCCGTGCTGCTCGGCCATGCGGCGGATCCATTTGTCGGATTTGATGGTCATGTTGGCAAATGCGGTTACCGGCTGGCAAAGCGGGGATTGTACGCGAAAGCGCTACGTGTTCCGGGATCGGTGCGGATCGCCGTCGCTACCCGTCAGCGCTGCATCGACTCCCACACCTTCTGCAAGCGCTTCACCGAGACCGGCATCGGCGTGCGCAACTCCTGCGCATACAGCGACACGCGCAGCTCTTCCAGCATCCAGCGGTAATCATCCATACGCGGATCACCGCGGCTGCCAGCCTTCAGCGCGCGCTGCCAGGGGGCAGCGGCCTGCTGCCAGTCGGCCATCAGCCGCGCATCGCGCGCGGGGTCGCTGCGCAGTTTGTCGAGCCGCACCGTGATCGCCTTCAGATAGCGCGCGAAATGCGACAGCTGTGCATGCGGCGTGTCGGCGACAAAGCGCTTATGCACCAGCGCCTGCAGCTGCGCCTGCATGTCCGCATGCGCGGCCGCATGGGTCTTGATGCCCTGCAGCTTCTTGGGCAGCGCATGGTATTCAGCCAGCACCTGTCCGACCAGTCGCGCGATTTCATTGACCAGCAGGTTCAGGCGTGCCTTGCCTTCGTCGCGCCGGATGTTGAACTCGCCCGGGTTCTTCGGCAACGGCGACTGCAGGCAGGCGCGCGCCAGGCCGGCCTGGATGATCTGTTCGCGCAGCTCTTCCTGCGAACCGAGGGCCATGAACTGCATGCCCATTTGCTGCAGGCCGGGCACATTCTTTTCGAGGTACTTCAGCTGTTCCTTCAGCTGCAGCGCGAACAGGCGGCGCAAACCGTTCAGATGGATCTCGGCCGCTTCGTTCGGGTCATCAAAGACTTCGATGTCGCAATGCGTGGCCTTGTCGACCAGCGCCGGGAAGCCCAGCAGCGTTTGCCGGCCACGCTGTATCTCCAGCAATTCGGGCAATTCGCCGAAGGACCAGGTGGTCAGGTTCGTATACGCGCCGCCATCTTTTGCGGCCGGGTTGGCGGCGGCGCCGGAACCAGCGCCGGTGCCCATGCCCGCGGCAACGTGAGCGCCCGCTGCGCCCGAGCCGACCGCGGCCACACCCGCCTTTCCTGCGCCTGCGATGCTGGCGTGTGTGCTGCGGGTGATCATGCCTGCGGCAGCTGCGGTCGCCGCACTGCCGGCTCCCACCGCCGCATCATGCCCGGCGTCCCCGCTGATCGGGCTCACCTGCTCCGCAATTTTCTGGAATTGCTCGCGCGCCTGCGCGCCCAGCTCGGCCTGCAGCACCGCGAGATTGCGGCCCATGTCGAGCTGGCGGCCATGCTCATCCACCACCTTGAAATTCATGAAATGATGCGCCGGCAGCGTCTCGAGCTTGAAGTCGGCCAGCTTCACCATCACGCCGGTCTGGTCGCGCACATCGGCGATCAGTGCATCGAGCAGCGGCCCCTGGCCAAACTTCTTCGCGGCATGGACACGGTCGCAGAAACCGGCCGCATACTCGGGCAGCGGCACGCAATGGCGACGCAGTTTTTGCGGCAATGACTTCAGCAGCAGGTGTGCCTTTTCCTTCAGCATGCCCGGCACCAGCCACTCGCAGCGCGGCGCAGACACCTGGTTCAATGCATACAAGGGCACGGCCAGCGTGACGCCGTCACGCACCGCACCCGGCTCGAAATGATAGGTGAGCGCCATCTCGATGCCCGCATGCCGCATCACTTTCGGGAACAACTCGGTGGTGATGCCGGCCGCCTCATGCCGCATCAGGTCGTCGCGCGACAGGTAGAGCACTTTCGGGTGGTCGCGGCTGGCCTGCTTCAGCCATTGCTCGAAGCCGACTGCATTGCAGACATCCTGCGGGATATGCTGGTCATAGAAGGCCGCGATCAGCTCGTCATCCACCAGCACGTCCTGCCGGCGTGACTTGTGTTCGAGGTTCTCGATCTCGCGGATCAGCTTCTGGTTATGCGCAAAGAACGGCGCGCGGGTATCGAAGTCACCCTCGACGAGTGCACTGCGGATGAAGATCTCGCGCGCCTCTGCCGGATTGATCTTGCCGTAATCGATGCGGCGCTGGCTGTATACCACCAGCCCGTACAGCGTCGCGCGCTCGTAGGCAGAGACCTGCCCGCTGCGCTTTTCCCAGCGTGGATCACCATAGGATTTCTTCAGCAGATGGCCGCCGACCTTCTCCAGCCAGTCGGGCTGGATGTTGGCCAGCGTGCGCGCGAACAGGCGCGAGGTATCGACCAGCTCCCCTGCCACCACCCAGCGGCCGGCTTTCTTGCCCAGCGATGAACCCGGCCACAGATGGAAGCGGATGCCACGCGCGCCCAGATAATGCGGCTCGTCCTCCGCCTTGTAGCCGACGTTGCCGAGCAAGCCGGTCAGCAGCGCCAGATGCAATTGCTCGTAGGTGGCTGGCGATTCATTGATACGCCAGCCCTGCTCACGCACCAGCGTGAACAATTGCGAATGCACATCGCGCCATTCACGCAGGCGCAATTGCGACAGAAAGTTTTCGCGGCAGTGTTCCTGCAGCTGGCGATTCGATTTCTTGCGCGCGATGGCTTCGTCGAACCATGTCCAGATCTTGAGCCAGGACAGGAATTCGGACTTTTCATCAGCGAACTTCTTGTGCGCATGGTCGGCTGCGCCTTGCGCCTCCTGTGGGCGGTCGCGCGGGTCCTGCACCGACAGCGCGGCGGCAATGATCAGCATCTCGGCCAGGCACTGGTGATCGCGGCCGGCCAGGATCATGCGGCCCACGCGCGGGTCCAGCGGCAGCTTGGCCAGCTGGCGGCCAAGCGGTGTCAGCTGCTTCGCATCGTCGACTGCGCCCAGCTCCTGCAGCAACTGATAGCCATCGGCGATCGCGCGACCCAGTGGCGGCTCGATGAACGGGAAATCTTCGACATCCCCCAGCTTCAGCGACTTCATGCGCAGGATCACGGCTGCCAGTGACGAGCGCAGGATCTCGGGATCGGTGAACTTCGGGCGCTGCACAAAATCCTGCTCGTCATACAGGCGTATGCAGACGCCGGCGGCCACACGGCCGCAACGGCCCGCGCGCTGGTTAGCAGCCGACTGTGCGACCGGCTCCACCTGCAGTTGCTCGACCTTATTGCGATAGCTGTAGCGCTTCACGCGCGCGGTGCCGGCATCGACCACATAGCGGATGCCGGGCACGGTCAGCGAGGTCTCGGCGACATTGGTGGCCAGCACGATGCGGCGCGCATTGCTGGTCTTGAATACCCGTTCCTGCTCCTGCGCCGACAGGCGCGCGAACAGCGGCAGGATCTCGACATGCGGCGGATGATGCTTGCGCAGTGCCTCGGCCGCATCGCGGATCTCGCGTTCACCCGGCAGGAACACGAGGATATCGCCGGCGCCGATACGCGCCAGCTCATCGACGGCATCGACGATCGCATCCATCAGGTCGCGCTGTTCTTTCGCGCGTGCGGCCGGCGACGTGCCGCCCTTCGCCGCGGTCGCCGCCGTCGACGCAGCGGCCGCGGACTTTACGTTGGTGGCACCGCCCGCACCGGGCCGGGTGTCCGGCTCTACCGGGCGATAGCGCACCTCGACCGGGTACAGACGGCCGGACACCTCGATCACCGGCGCTGGCTTGTTGTCGCGCGCGAAGTGGCGCGCGAAACGATCCGCATCGATGGTGGCGGAGGTGATGATCACTTTCAAATCCGGCCGCTTCGGCAGCAGCTGCTTCAGATAGCCAAGCAGGAAATCGATGTTCAGGCTGCGCTCATGCGCTTCATCGATGATGATCGTGTCGTACTGTGTGAGCAGCGGATCGCCTTGCGTCTCGGCCAGCAGGATGCCGTCGGTCATCAGCTTGATCCAGGCGCCGGACGACAGCGTGTCGTTGAAGCGCACCTTGTAGCCGACATGCATGCCGGGCGGCGTGCCCAGTTCCTGCGCGATGCGCTTTGCGGTCGACGACGCGGCGATACGCCGCGGCTGTGTGTGGCCGATCAGGCCTTTTTCCCCGCGGCCCAGCGACAGGCAGATCTTCGGCAGCTGCGTGGTCTTGCCGGAACCGGTTTCGCCGCTGACGATCACGACCTGGTTTGCGAGCAAGGCCTGCGCGATCTCGTCGCGACGCGACGAGACCGGCAGTTCCGGCGGGAAGCTGATCTCAGGCAGCGGGTTGCGTTCGGGTGCAGGCTTGGGGTCACGCGGGGCACCGGGCTGCGCGCCGGACTGACGGCTTGCACGACGGTCGGCGTCAGGGCTGGGCGAGGCTGAAGGCTGGCGAGGCTCGGAGGACGCGGGCGAAGGCGACTTTTTCGGGGCGGGGGGTGCAGGCATGTCGGCCGAATTATAATGCCGCCCATGGAGAATCCTGTTCAGTTCGTCGAGTGGCTGCGCTCGGTCGCGCCCTATATCCACGCGTTTCGCGGCAAGACCTTCGTCGTCGCCTTCCCCGGCGAGCTGGTGATGGCCGGCGCGCTGCCGGTGCTCGCGCATGATTTGTCGCTGCTGCATGCACTCGGCATCAAGGTGGTGCTGGTGCATGGCTCGCGGCCACAGGTGCAGGAGCAGCTGGCGCTGCGTAATGTCGAGACCGGCTTTCACAACGGCTTGCGCATCACCGATGCGGCCGCGCTCGAGTGCGCGAAGGAGGCATCCGGCGAACTGCGCCTCGATATCGAGGCCGCGTTCAGCCAGGGCTTGCCGAACACACCGATGGCGAATTCATCGATCCGCGTCATCTCGGGCAATTTCGTCATCGCGCGTCCGGTCGGCATCATCGACGGCATCGACCTCGGCATGACCGGCGTCACGCGCAAGATCGCGCACGAGACAATACACCCGATTCTGAACGCCGGCGGCATTGTGCTGCTATCGCCGCTGGGCTTCTCGCCGACCGGCGAAGTGTTCAACCTCGCGATGGAAGACGTGGCGGTCGCGGCCGCCAATGCACTGCGTGCGGACAAGCTGATTTTCATTACCGAGACGCCGATCATGACCGATGCGGGCGGCACCGAGATCCGCGAGGTATCGGCGCATCAGGCGCAGGCAGTGCTCGAATCCGGTTGCCTGCGCGCCGATGCCGCGTACTACTTCGAGCATGCGACCAAGGCTTGCCTGGCTGGCGTGCCGCGCGCGCATATCGTGCCGTTCTCGACCGATGGCTCGGTGCTACTGGAAGTGTTCACGCACGACGGCGTCGGCACGATGATCTCGGCGCAGAACCTGGAAAGCCTGCGCGAAGCGACCATCGAAGACGTCGGCGGCATCCTGCAACTGATCGAGCCGCTGGAAGCAGACGGCACGCTGGTGAAGCGCGGGCGTGAATTGATCGAGCGCGAGATCGACTACTTCTCCGTCATCGAGCATGACGGCGTGATCTTCGGCTGCGCAGCGCTGTATCCGTTCCCGGCCGAGAAAATGGCCGAGGCTGCCTGCCTGACCGTCAGCCCCGATGCGCAGGCGCAGGGTGATGGCGAGCGCTTGTTGAAGCACCTGGAAAACCGCGCGCGCGCGGCGGGCTTCAGAAAGCTGTTCGTGCTGACGACGCGTACCGCGCACTGGTTCCTGAAGCGCGGCTTCGTGCAGTCCAGTGTCGATGCGCTGCCGAAGGACCGGCAGAACATGTACAACTGGCAGCGCAAGTCGCTGGTACTGATCAAGAACCTTTGATGAAACCTGAACACCCGGTGGCCGCGTTGCGCGCGGCTCTGCCGGTTCATTGACCACCCCGGCCGCTCTCGCAGCGGCTGATCGCCGGAGAATCACATGACACGCATGGTCCATTGCATCAAACTCGACAAGGAAGCCGAAGGCCTGGACTTCCCGCCGTATCCGGGCGAGCTTGGCAAGAAGATCTGGGAAAACGTATCGAAAGAAGCCTGGGGCGCCTGGCTCAAGCACCAGACCATGCTGGTGAATGAAAATCGCCTGAACCTGGCTGATGTGCGTGCGCGCAAGTATCTCGCCGCGCAGATGGAGAAACACTTCTTCGGCGAAGGCGCCGATGCGGCGGCCGGTTACGTGCCGCCGTCAAACTGATCAAGCCGAACTGATCAAGCCGAGCTGATCACGCCGAACTGATCAGCCGAATTTCAGCGTATGCACGCCCTCTGCGGTGCCCAACAGGCAGACGGCCGCGCCCTGCATTGCGAACAGGCCGACGCTGATCACGCCGGGCAGCTGATTGATCTGCTGCTCGAGCGCCTTCGGATCACGAATCTGCAGGCCGCCGGCATCGAGTATCCAGCCACCATTGTCGGTCACATAGGGCCGGCCATCCTTCATGCGCAGCACCGGCGTCGCACCCAGCGCCGCGAGGCTGCGCGCAACCGCTTTCTCGGCCATCGGTATCACTTCGACCGGCAACGGAAACCTGCCCATCACCTCGACCAGCTTGGAGCCATCGGCGATGCAGACGAATTGGTCGGCAACCGAGGCGACAATCTTCTCGCGCGTCAGCGCCCCACCGCCGCCCTTGATCATCGCGCCGCTGTGATCGATTTCGTCCGCGCCGTCGATGTAGACCGGCATCGTATCGACCTCATTCAGATCGAACACCGGGATGCCATGGGACCGCAGTCGCGCCGCGGTGGCTTCGGATGACGCCACCGTGCCCCGGATGCGATCCTTGATGGTCGCAAGTTCATCGATGAAAAAATTCGCGGTGGAGCCGGTACCGACGCCGATGATGGCGCCATCCACCACATAGTCAATCGCCGCGCGCGCGACGGCTTGCTTCAGTTCATCCTGGGTCATGTTTGCTGCCTTGAATACGAAGGCCGCATTGTAGCCGATGGCCCTGGCCGGCAAGGCCGAGCATCGCAGCCAGCGGCCTGACGTGACAGACGCTTGGTGGCTGTCTGAAAATCGTCGCGAGCGGCCTGAGTTCGTCCCGAGAAGCGCAGTCGTACGTGAGGTACGTCGAGCATCGCAGGGGCGAAATCAGGCCGCGCAGTAGATTTTCAAACAGACACTTAGTGGGTGCCCAGATTGGTGGATAGATACTGCGCCAGCGACGCCTTGTCATGCAGGTTGAGCTTGCGGTACAGATGGGCGAGCTGATTGCGCACCGTGTGATGCGAGACGCCCAGTTCACGTGCGATCTGCTTGTGGCTCATGCCGGCCGCAAAGCGGCGAGCGACGACGAATTCGCGCGGGGTCAGCACTTCCATCGCATCGACCGGGCGTATGCGGCACAGGTTGCAGCCGGCCTGTCGCAGCAGCGTGATCTCGACCTGGGTGCCGCGATACGGCTTGTCCTGATTCAGCCACTCCATCGCCTGATGTGGAATGAACTCGGGCGCCAGCTCCGGCCATTCGCGCTCCAGAAGATCAAAGAAGCGCTGGTCCGCGATTTCGATCTGGCCTTCGTCATCGATCAGCCCGGTCGCACCCGCTTGCTCGCGGTAGGCATGCGTACCCGGCAAACGCTCGGCGGCGCGCGCGCGATTGATCGCCAGTGCACGCGACAGGTGTATCCACAAACCATGCAGCGCCGCGGCATCGGACTCGGCGAAACGCACATCATGCTGACGGTACAGCACGATCCAGCGTGCCGGGTGCACACGGTTCGGATCATCACCGTGCAGCATCAGATGGCACATGCCCAGTTCCTCGGCCAGCGAGCGAAAGCTGCCGGCATCGCGTTCACGCAGTCGCTTGCCGTTAAGGCTCTTGCGATACAGCACGCGGATTCCGCCTCGCGTTGGTGACAACGGCGCATTGCGAAAGCCCTGGGCAACGGGATCATCGGGTGATGCGGCTGCGGATGTTGCGGCAGATGCCGCAGATGCGGCATGTGCATGATGAAACGGGCGGATCGGCTGCGCGGAATGGGTCTGCGACGGATGGGTCTGCGCGCGGCGGGAGGCAGGGGCTGGTTGATTGGGATGGCTGTGCTGTGTTTGCTGTGTTTGCTGACCATGTTGATGAAAAGGCGTATTTGCCGCGGCGGACAATTGTGCACCGAACACCCCCTGCACGCCGGTATCGCCCGCCTCGCCTGTGCCGAAGATCGCACCGTCAAACCGTATCCACATCTGCATCAAGCCTATGGCCCGGGTCAGGAATTGATCGGGCGATGCGTATTCCGCCAATGCATACAAATCCCTGATGGTGCTCGAGAACGCTTGCATGCTGCCTCCTCCTGCGTCGCTCTGCGCTGCCCGGGCCGGGAACGGCATGGCGACTGAACATGTTGGTCTGTACGGCGGGCGTGCTGCCTGTCGCAGGTCCCGGTTGAAGCGGTGTGCGGGACCTGCTTGTTGTCGGTGAATTTTATTTAATTGCTAACTTTTATACCATCGATGATTGAACAAGAACGTTGTTAATCGACCAAATTCCTTGGCTTTTCCAGCGGCAACAGGCTCTGAAGATGCAGACTGGAAACTGAGTGAACGTAAAACTTGGTGAAATCGGCTTACTTGCGATGAATCAGTCGGCCGGCCAGCGGACTTGCCGGAAATCCGGGACACGCCAGCGCGGACAGGTATCATCTCGGCCGTAGACAACCACGAACCCGACGCAGCCCGGTCTCTGACACTTCTGCCGGCGACCCAGCCGACATCCCCGCCGACATCCTTTGCCGATGCTTCCTGCCGATGCTTCCTGCCGATTCACCCACGCCCGGCCTGAGCGCCTTGCCTGAATACGCCGCCCTCGAGCGCCATGCGGCAAGCGCAAGGCAATGGCAGCTGCGCGAACTGTTCGCGCGCGATCCGCAGCGTGCGGCGCAACTCACGCTGGAAGCAGCGGACATCTGCTTCGATTATTCAAAAAACCATATCGACGCGCAGACGATCGCGCTGCTGACCGCCTTCGCACGCGCACAGCAGGTGGAAAGCCTGCGCGATGCGATGTTCAACGGCGACCGGATCAACCTGACGGAACAACGCGCGGTGCTGCACACCTTGCTGCGGGTGCCGACCGGCACGCGCTTCATGCTCGATGGCGTCGATGCGGCGGCCGACGTGCACCGGGTGCTCGATCGCATGGCGAGCTTTTGCGATGCGGTGCGCAGCGGTGCCTGGACAGGTCATGACGGCCAGCGGATCACGGATGTGGTCAACATCGGCATAGGCGGCTCGGACCTCGGCCCGGTGATGGGCTGCCATGCGCTGCGCCCGTATGCGCAGCCCGACTTGCGCATGCATTTCCTGTCGAATGTCGATGGTCATGCGCTGGCCGCCTTGCTGCCCTCGCTGGATGCGCGTACGACGCTGGTGATCGTGTCGTCCAAATCATTCACGACCCGCGAGACGATGGCGAATGCGCATGCGATGCGGCGCTGGTTCCTGCAGCATGCGCGGGAACAGGACCTGGCCCGCCATTTCGTGGCGGTATCAACGCAAACCGATGAAGTGGCGCGTTTTGGCATCGACACCGCAAACATGTTCCCGTTCTGGGACTGGGTCGGTGGTCGTTACTCGGTGTGGTCTGCGATTGGGCTGTCGATGATGCTGGCGATCGGACCCGATCAGTTCCGTGCCTTCCTGGCCGGCGCACATGCCATGGATACGCATTTCCGCAGCGCGCCGCTGGAGCGGAACATGCCGGTGCTGCTGGCGCTGCTCGGTTACTGGTATCGGCAGTTTTTCGGCACCACGTCCCTGCTGGTCGCGCCTTACCATCAGGATCTGCACTTGTTCCCGGCTTACCTGCGGCAACTGGAAATGGAGAGCAATGGCAAGGATGTCACGCGCGACGGTCAGCCGGTCACGACGCCAACCTGCCCGGTGGTGTGGGGCAGTGTCGGCACCAATGGCCAGCATGCGTACTTCCAGCTGATCCATCAGGGCACGGACCTGATCCCGGTTGATTTCATCGCCGCATTGAAGCCCATGCACACGCATCTCGACCAGCACAAGATGCTGCTCGCAAACTGCTTCGCACAGGCCGAAGCGCTGATGAATGGCACGGCCGGCCAGACACTGCCACCGCACCGTCGCTTCCATGGCAACCGCCCAAGCAACATGCTGCTGCTGGAGCAATTGACACCCTACGCGCTCGGTGCGCTGCTTGCGCTGTACGAGCACAAGACTTTCGTGCAGGGCATCCTGTGGAACATCAACAGCTTCGATCAGTGGGGCGTGGAACTGGGCAAGACGCTGGCTGCGCAAATCCAGTCCGAGCTTGATGAACCCGCGACGCAAGGCTTGCATGACAGCTCGACCGCCGCACTGGTCGCACGCGCGCGCGCTGCATTGAAGTAAGTGCCGTGTACGGCCTAAGCCTCAGCCTTGGCCTGGCTTGATGCCGACGCCGGCGACGATGCCGCCCATCGCGCGCATGGGTAAAATAGCAGGCCTGACCAGCAGGCGCGCAGCAACAGCTCGCCTCAGACCACCCTTCGGGTGCCAAACCTTGCAAACCGCCTCATCATGAATCAGCTCGAGCAACTGAAGCAGTACACGACCGTCGTCGCCGACACCGGCGATTTCCATGCGATGGAAGTCTTTCGCCCGCATGACGCGACGACCAATCCTTCACTGATCCTGAAGGCGGTGCAGAAGCCCGAGTACCAGCCGCTGCTGGCGCAGACTGTCGCCGAGCACAAAGGCAAGAGCACGGGCGAGATCATCGATCACTTGCTGGTCGCTTTCGGGCTGAAGATTCTTGCGATCATCCCTGGCCGGGTGTCAACCGAGACCGATGCGCGGCTGTCCTTCGATACCGAGGGCACGATCGCGAAAGGCCGTCACCTGATTGCGCTGTATGAAGCGGCCGGCATTGCGCGCGAGCGCGTGCTGATAAAGGTTGCGTCGACCTGGGAAGGCATACGTGCGGCCGAGGTGCTGGAGAAGGAAGGCATACGCTGCAACATGACGCTGCTGTTCTCGATGCCGCAGGCGATTGCTGCCGCTGACGCCGGCGCGCAGCTGATCTCGCCTTTCGTTGGCCGCATTCTCGACTGGTACAAGAAATCGACCGGGCAGGACTATGCAGCAAGCGATGATCCGGGCGTGCTGTCGGTCCAACGGATCTATCAGTACTACAAGAAGTTCGGCTACAACACCGAAGTGATGGGCGCCAGCTTCCGCAACACCGGCGAGATTCTTGAACTGGCCGGCTGCGACCTGCTGACCATCAGCCCCGAGCTGCTGCAAAAGCTGGCCGACAGTGATGCACCGGTTGCGCGCAAGCTATCGCCTGAATCCGCGCAATCGGCGACGCTCGAGCGCATCAGCTATGATGAAAAATCATTCAGGCTGGCGCTGAATGAGGATGCGATGGCGACCGAGAAGCTGGCCGAGGGAATACGGCTATTCTGCGCGGATGCGGTGAAGCTGGAAGGAATGATTCAAGCGCTGGTTTGATCCGGTCTGGGCCTGAGCCGGCCCCGACAAGCAGTCTGAAACCATGATCGCCACTCAGGTGGCAATCCGTTCTTTTTCATTCGTCAGACTCGTAAGGCAAGCTGCGTGAATGCAATTTCAGCAGCGCGTTGAGTCTTCCGACATTCGTGAAGTACGCCATGCTCTCTTTCGCCTCCAGCCCGGTATTGATCAGCTGACGGCTCAGCGCAGTGAGAATATCGCGCAAGGCATCATCTCCGGGAAGGTTCGGGTAAACCCTTGCGACGAGTTCGTATTCCCCTTCGTCGACCGCTTGAAGATCCAAGTGCTCCAACCGGAATTTCAAGCTGGCACTCCAACGACGAATGTCAGAGGTATTGTTTGAAAGCTTGAATTCAGCCACCAGCCGCTCAAAGTGCAGCGTGACGAAATCAATCATTTCTTCGCGGCTGGATTGATAGATTTTCTCCACGCCCACGCGTGCGGGAGCAAGCGAGGAAAATGCGCGCTCAATTTCCGACTGGATGCTGGATTCTGGCTCAACAACCAGGAGTTCAGGCAAGAAGGCATGCTTGAACCGCGCTGGCAGCAGATCTTGTTTCATGTTGCCTAGCTGTGATTGGACAACCCAGCGAAACATGAATTTGCGCACCCTATTGGTGTTTCCGTTGAATTCTGTCTTGCCATCAACGGAACCAAGGTAAGCACAGACTTCTCGCAAGACTGCTTCGCCTTCGCTCTCGGGCAAACCGACACTTTTAGATAACGCACTGCGGACGTCTTTGACCTCGGTCTGCTTGATGAATGTACGAATTTTAATTATTTCCTCATCACTCAGCGCGCGCTCTGGCAATTTGCCGTCAGGCCAGTGCCAACCGTTCGGCAATTCATTTACATCGGAGAGAGAGAATAATCTTTCCGGTTCAATTGCCAGATAGCTGCGCAATCTGTCGCAGCTATTGGACAGAAAATAACGCTCCGACGTATCCAGATCAGAAGCCCCGATCAGCTTGGCATCCAGCGTTCTCAGTACTGAAAAAAGTTCATGCAGTTCGAATCCTGAAGCCGTAACCGGTTTTTGGAGAAGGCTTTGCTCGGAAAATTCGGCAAAGCGCTGCATCAGCTGCAAGCCTGTATCGGCATGCTTTGGATATAACCACTGCGCATATTTTCTCAATGCGGCTGGATCATCTGGTCTGGGACGTGATGGCTCCGCAATATACGATCTCACCGGCGCTGTCGAATGTGTATTTTCAAGGGGCTGTCGATTGGGAACTGGATCTACCTGCGAAATTTTCTCTGGCTTCAGTGCTGGCGCAAGTTCTGCTTGGGCAGTTTGCTTCGACAGCAAGTATCGTAGCGTCGAAACCGAACCCCGGAGACCGCTAAGCACTTCCGGTGCGACCATGTTCGTTTGGTCATAGCTATCCAGCAGTGACGTTATCTTTTCGCTGACATCGGTCAGTTCAGTCACATTTTCTCCGTCGAGCAGAGAAATCTTGGGACGGCGACTGTTAATCCCCTCCTTCGCTGACCATCGCAGGAAGTTCTCCAGCTTCGGCCTCATCTTGGCATCACTCTCTGCTGACTGTGTCCCTGCGTGCGCATCCAACAGGGCAATGAGTGACACTATTTTCTGCTGCTGCCGGAGCTCCTCCGCTTCAGCGTCGTCCGTATCTACACCGCTTGCAGAGGTACTCAGCATTTTTTCCGAGGCGTTGTCCGTTCGCGCCGCCTCCTGTTTCGCTACTTGAAGATCTGAATTGGCAGCAAGTGGGTCACCGGACAGGCCTCCTGTGTTCTTTTTCGTTGGAAAATACTCAGTCGGCAAGGGCTCCTGTCGCTCATTCTGGCCATGCACCGCCGCGTTAGGACTCGCCCCGTGATTTGGCTTTGCGTTGATGTTTTGCAGTGGATCGGATGAAGGATGCTTGCCAAAGGAAATAGACATAATCCAATTTTTGGCCGAGCTTACTGCGTTGGCAAATCGATCAGGTATTGACCATAAAAACTCGACGAGGCCTGATCTGAAAAATTGGATCACGCGCTCGGCGATACCCTTGGGCTCTGGCGCGACTGGTACTTCGTCATCGCTTAGCGGATCATCAATAATCGACGGCTTCCGTGGCACAACGAGATTGCCACCGTATTTGCTCTTGCTTGTCTCCATCGACTCACCCCTGTGCATAAGCCAAACAGCGTTGCGCCACCCATTGTTGGGTGAGGCAGGCTCTTCAGGGGTTCAGACTGACACAGGCCTTAGTGCAGCACAAATGCAATTCGATGATGACTCACAACACCTTGCCAGCTCGCATATCTGCGATTTGTCCGGCACTGTAGCCCAGATCATTCAGCACTTCATCGGTATGCTCCCCCAGCGCCGGCCCCAGCCAGCGGGTACCACCCGGCGTTTCGGACAGCTTGGGTGTGACAGCCGGCAGCTTGACCGGCGAGCCGTCGCGAAACGCGTGCTGCTCGAACATCTTCCTCGCGAGGAACTGCGGATCCTGCAGCATGTCCTTCACCGAGTAGATCTTCGATACCGGCACATCGGCGGCTTTCAGTACTTCCAGCGCACTGTCGATGTCGCGCCCGCTGCACCAGGCCTGGATCGCGCCATCGATCTCGTCGACCCGTTGCACGCGGCCCGCATTGTGCGCAACGCCGGGATCGTTTGCCAGATCATCGCGGCCGATCGCTGTCATCAGTCGCTTGAAGATCGCATCGCCATTGCCGGCGATGACGATGTTCTCGCCATCGGCTGTCGTGTAGGTATTCGATGGCACGATGCCCGGCAAGGCGCCACCGGTGCGCTCGCGCACCACGCCCGCATGGTCATATTCGGGCACCATCGACTCCATCAGGTTGAACACCGCTTCGTACAACGCGACATCCACCATCTGCCCCTGTCCGGCGACGCAGTCGGCACCGGCCTTGCCGTTCCAGCGGCCGCCGGTCACATCGCGATGGCGCAGCGCCATCAACGCGCCGAGCGCACCGTGCAGCGCCGCGATCGAATCGCCGATCGAGATGCCGATGCGTACTGGCGGGCGATCCGCGTGGCCCGACACATAGCGTATCCCGCCCATCGATTCGCCGATCGCGCCGAACCCCGGTGCATCGCGCATCGGCCCGGTCTGGCCATAGCCTGACAGGCGCACCATGATCAGCGCCGGATTGATCGCCTTCAAGGCCTCATAGCCGAGGTTCCACTTCTCGAGCACGCCGGGACGGTAGTTCTCGACCACGATGTCGGCATCGAGCGCAAGCTTGCGCGCGATTTCCTGCGCGCGCTCGTCCTTCATGTTGAGCGTGATGCTCTTCTTGTTGCGGCTCTGGACGCTCCACCACAGCGAATTACCGTCTTTCAGCACGCGCCACTGGCGGATCGGATCTCCACCATCCGGCGCTTCGACCTTGATCACTTCGGCGCCGAACTCGGCCAGCAGCCGCGTGCAGAAAGGACCGGCAATCAGCGTGCCGAGTTCGAGAACCTTGATACCGGCCAGCGGACCGGTGGCTAAACGAGATGCTTCCATAGGTGTCTCAGCGTGCGCACGAAAAGTGCGGAATGGGATGCGGCGTCAGTGACGGCTTCATCTTTTGGCTCGAAGTCATGACCTCGGGCGACGCGATCAGACCGTGAAAATCGGGCGTCGCGTCAGGTCGAGCGGCGGTCGAGCATCGCGCGTGCAATCGTGCCGGCATCGACGTATTCGAGTTCGCCACCCACCGGCACGCCGCGCGCGAGCCGGCTGACCTTCAACCCGCGCGCCTTCAGCGTCTCGCTGATGTAGTGCGCGGTGGCTTCGCCTTCATTGGTGAAATTGGTCGCCAGCACGACCTCGGTGACGACGCCATCGGTCGCGCGCGCGATCAGCTTTTCCAGGTGCAGGTCTTTCGGACCGACGCCATCGAGCGGCGACAGGCGGCCCATCAGCACGAAGTACAGACCCTTGTACGTCAGGGTCTGCTCGATCATCAATTGATCGGCAGGTGTCTCCACCACGCACAGCTGCGTCGCATCACGCTCGGGATCGATGCAGGTCTCGCAGACCTCATGCTCGGTAAAGGTATTGCAGCGCGCGCAGTGGTGGATGCGCTCCACGGCCTGCGCAAGTGCGCGCGACATCAGCACCGCCCCATCGCGATCATGCTGCATCAGGTGGTAAGCCATGCGCTGCGCCGACTTCGGACCGACCCCGGGCAAGCGGCGCAAGGCTTCGGTCAGCACATCGAGGCTGGAGGGTGCTTTCACGCTAGTCAGCGCGCATCAGAATGGCAGCTTGAAGCCCGGCGGCAGCGGCAGGCCGGCGGTCAGCGATGACATTTTTTCCGATGCGGTGGCCTCGGCCTTGCGCACGGCATCATTGAACGCGGCGGCGACCAGGTCTTCCAGCATGTCCTTGTCTTCCGCGAGCAGCGAAGGATCGATGGTCACGCGCTTCACATCGTTCTTGCAGGTCATGACCACTTTCACCATGCCGGCACCGGCCTGACCTTCGACCTCGATGGTTGCGAGCTGGTCCTGCGCCTTTTTCATGTTGTCCTGCATCGCCTGCGCCTGCTTCATCAGGCCGGCCAGTTGTCCCTTCATCATGGTGGGGCTCCTCTGTGTCTCAGTAAAAGTCGATCAGTCACTGTCAGGCTGGCCGGATCGAGCCCGGCACGATGGTCGCGCCGAATTCGCGGATCAGCGCTTGTACGAACGGGTCTTGCTGCAAGCTCAGCTCGGCCTGACGCTGGCGCTCGGCCTGCTCGGCGACATCGGCTGCGTGTGCGGTACGGTTCACGGCGCCGATTTCGGTCTCGACACGCACCGGCTTGCCATAGTGCGCATCGAGCGCGGCGCGCAATTTGTCGGCACTGCCGGCCGACAGCAAGGTATCCACCGGTACCCGCAACCTGATCACGACAGTGTCGCCGGTATCGTCGAAGGACAGCAACTCGCTCTGCATCGCCAGCTGCTGCGGCACGCCGCGCAGTGGCAGGGTCTTCATCAGTGCCGGCCAGTCAACCGTGTTTGCGGAGGGCTCGGGGGCCGTCAGTGGCGCGTGCGATTCAGTTTTTTTTTGAGCCGGATCGTCGTCAACGACTGTCGGCGCGGCGAGCCCGAAGAAATCATCGTCCGCAAGCAGTGACGGCGGCATGGCAGAGGACTCGGACAGCTCGGGGACTTCAGCCGCGGCAGGAGCAGCGGTCGGCACGGCAGCGGAGGAAGCAGGGGCAGCGGGGGCAGCCTTGGCCTTCGGGCTGCGCGCAGCAGCGAGCGCAGCCATCGCCGGGCTCACCGGGCGCGCGGCCGCAGGCTCCGATGCCGGGGCTGCAACGCTGGCCGCCACCGGACGCGCTGCCTGCAACGCGGCGCTGGCCGGACGTGCGGCCGCTGCGCGTGCTGCCGGCGCCTCGGTCGACGATACCGTCGACGATACCGACGATGGTGCCGACGATGGTGCCGACGACGCAGCCGCTACTGACGACGATGACGCCGGTGCAAACGCGAGCATGCGCAGCAGCGTCATCGTGAAGCCCGCATATTCATCGGGCGCGAGGCCCAGCTCATGGCGGCCATGCACAACGATCTGGTAATACAGCTGCACATCCTCCGGCGTGAACAGCGCAGCCAGACGCAGGATGTCTTCCCGCTCGGGCAGATCATCGGGCACCGCAGATGGCACGCTTTGCGCAATCGCGATACGGTTCAGCAAAGTACCCAGGTCTTGCAGCGCTGCGTTCCACGACAGGCTGCGCGATGCCATGTCGTCGGCCACCGCCAGCAGCGCGGCACCCTGCTGCGCGGCCAGCGCATCGAGCAGCTGCACCAGATAGGTATGGTCAAGCGCACCCAACATGCCCTGCACTGCCTCCAGCGTGACCTTGCCGGCGGCATACGCAATGGCCTGGTCCGTCAGCGACAGCGCGTCGCGCATCGAACCCTGCGCGCCCTGTGCCAGCAGGCGCAACGCGGGCGGATCGAACGCAATCTGTTCCTCGCCGAGGATATGTTCGAGGTGGGACACGATGTGCCCCGGCGGCATCTGCTTCAGGTTGAATTGCAGGCAGCGCGACAGCACGGTGACCGGAATCTTTTGCGGATCGGTAGTCGCGAGGATGAACTTCACATGCTCGGGCGGCTCTTCCAGCGTTTTCAGCATCGCATTGAAGGCGTGGCTGGTGAGCATGTGCACTTCATCGATCATGTAGACCTTGAAACGTGCATTCGACGGCGCATAGATCGCCTGCTCCAGCAGCTGCGCCATTTCATCGACGCCGCGATTCGACGCGGCATCCATCTCGATGTAATCAACGAAACGTCCGGCATCGATCGCGACGCAGGCTTCGCACTCGCCGCAAGGCTGTGCGGTGATATCGCCGTGGCCGTCGCTGCCCTGGCAATTCAGTGATTTGGCAAGAATGCGCGACAGCGTGGTCTTACCGACGCCGCGCGTGCCGGTAAACAAGTACGCATGGTGCAGGCGCTTCTGGTCCAGCGCATGCGTGAGCGCGCGCACGACGTGTTCCTGCCCGACCAGGCTGTCGAAATTCTTCGGGCGGTATTTGCGGGCAAGAACCTGATAAGACATGGTCGGCGCTTCGATGGCAAGAGCGTCATTTTACCTGACGCCGGAAAGGACTATCCTTCCGGCAGGACCCGGCTGCGGTGCATCGTCACCGTGGCAGGCTTTCCGGAACGGCAAGGAGGTACGCATGCGCTGGCCCACCCATGATGTCAGTAACCAGCCACCGCCGCTGGCCGGCATTTCCTTGTTCGACAGCGACCCGGCACTGGTCGCCGCGGTACGCCGCGAAACCGGCCGCCGCAGCAACAGCAGCGGCGCCGGCGCGCATGATGACTGGCCGTCGCACCGCGCGAACCTGCGCCGCCTCGGCACCCTGCTGTACAGCGCCGACGCGCAGGCACTGGCCGAGCAGGCGAATCGCCATCCTCCCGA
>JACCDV010664390.1_pt1 | contig 54342 bp, 33 predicted proteins | sample 7446131 | NCBI WGS metagenome assembly JACCDV01 (sample SAMN15323448, study PRJNA562643) | freshwater metagenome | isolation source: river surface water | place: USA:Blue River Watershed | collected 2017-08-17
TCTGTTGAAGTTCATCTTTATGAGAATGTGCTTCCAGTAGAGATGGAGTTCCTTTGTTATCCTCATTTCCACATGATGCTCAAAGACACTGGGAGTTAGACAGCAAGACTTATTTTATCTTCCTACTATGATTAATTCATATAAGCAATAAAATAAATTAACCTCCAATAATATCATCAAATTACGAACAAAGATAAGATCAAAAGATATTATTTGTGGAAAGGAATGAGATTGAATCAAAGAATCATTTCCCCCCAAGTTATGCTTGAGGTCATGTTCAAAGATTTTATAGGAAGCATGTTTTCCTTGAAATCATCAGATTCGTTGCCATTGCAGTTACAGTTGAATGCCTTGTTGACAAAGATAAAATTAGTTATTCTACTCTTACTCAGAGAATCATAAAGAATGCGAGCCTTTTCAAGATTAAAGGTATTATCAACAACAGATAAAGTTAAGTTGCTAGCTGTCAATGTCTTCTCAACAAAGTAGCCGATGTCTCTATAAGCTTGCACAGTAAGTTCATAGCGCGGATTTATCGCCTTTTTCCACCACATGCAACACATGAAGCAAAGTGGGAATATGCAAAAACTTCCGCAGAGAACAGTGGAGACGTAGCAGCACATGCTCGAGGACTTGGTTTTAGTTCCAATCATGTTGATGTTCATCTGTTGGATGTGTCCAGCATGTGGAGGAGGAGGTGGCATTCCCATTGGCTGCATGAAAGGGTTCAGCTGGGGTGGCATCATTGGGTCTAATTGCTGCAAGGAATAGTTCAGGTTCATAAGCTCAGTTTGTTGGACCAGCACTACTTTCTCAATTTGGCCCCTGAAGTTCATCTAATTGCCAGTAAAGCTATACAGTCCATTGATAATACTTGGCGGGGGCGAAACAGTGAGAAAGATATCAGTAGTTGTCTCCAGAGCCACTGCATTAGCCATATCACTTGCGCCTCCTCCCCCACCTGTCCCTACCCTTCCTCTATACCTTCCTCTTCTGCCCATTATAATTTTATATGGATAATCTAATGAAATATAATTACTGTCTATCAAATTATTCAATCACATCCAAGATTATCTTCAAATCGTTTTTAATACTTAAAAAATTATAGCCGATGTCTTTTGCTAAATTTATGATGAGGTAAAAATATACTAATAAAATTTCTCCATAGCAGCGAAAAATGCATTAAATTTCTATGTATTTATGAATAAGAACTGATTGGAGTATCCTCTGCTTAAACAAGCAAAGATTAAAGTTAAAGAATCAATAAAATCAAACAATGGTATCTCCCCAAATGAGGCTTGATTCAATTCCTAATGATTTGATGGGTAGCATATTGTTCCTAAAGCTATCAAGCTCATTAAGCTCCCCGTTGCATGCTAATGCCTTGTTTGTAAAACTTATTGTTCTTATCTGACCTCTACTCAAAGTATCGTAAAGGACAGAAGCTTTTTCATAGTTGAATGCGTTGTCCACGACAATCAAATTGAGGTTGTTTGCAGTCGGATTCCTCTCAAGAAAAGAAGCAACTTCCCTATAAGCTTGGAGAGATAGTTCATAGATGGGATAAACTGCCTTCTTCCACCAATTACAGCACATAAAGCAGAGTGGAAATATGCAGCACATTCCAAAACAAATCGTAGAGAAAATACACATAGGATTTGATGATTTTGTTTTGTTTCCCACGAGCATAATATTTATTTGCTGGGTCGATAGGTTTACTTCCTCAATTGGAGGGGTAATCTCTTGAAAGCTGTTGTTGTTGGGTACATCTAGAGTGTTGCTGGTTGGAATCATCAGTACATTTGGCTGTTGGGGTTGAGGAATAATGGGTTTTGTAGGGGTGTCAGCATGTGCTCTAAAGCTCATCTCGCTTCCGAAAAACGTATAAACACCATTGAATAGATTGGGTAAAGCTGTATTGTTGTGAACCATATCCATTTATGCTTCAAAACTATATCCCCCTGTTGCTCCTCCTCCAGAATAGCTTCTGCTCCTGCTGAAATGGGAACGGTGGTTTATTCCTGAATGATGGTTGCTGCTTCCGAAGTGGTGAAAGCCTCCAAAATGATGTCCTCCTCCAAAGTGATGGCCCATTCCGATATGGTGTCCGGCCCCAAAGTGATGTCCTCCCCCTATATGAGAGCCCCCTCCGAAATGTATTCCTCCTCCAATGCCTCCAAAGTTGCTTCTTCCATTACTATGACTACGTCCTCCCCCAAAACTTCTTCCTCTCGGCATGCAGGTAATAAAATTAAATCTACAAATGCACAAATTATTGATAAGGATACGTTATGCAGTATAAAGGTTAAGGCAGGGAGTATAGTGATCTTTTTAGGATTCAATATTAAGAAAGGAAAATATTTTGATTTAGAGTTAAATTTTAGAGAGAAGCATTCTCATGTAAGCTTATCTGAAGCAAATACCAAAAATAATAGACGAAAATTAGTAAATTTAGTAAGGCTTAAAGTATTTTACGATTAGGATATTGTTAACAAAATACGCAAGAATATCGTTCAATGGAGGGTATTAAAATCACTTACATATTACTTAGGCATTCGAAAAAATACTATGAACATATCTTTTGTTTGAGGGTTTTTTGATTTTTAAGTTTATCGAAAATTCTTATTCTTTTGAGGATTGACTCTTCCTACAAAAAATCGAAGAAATATACTTAAAAAAATTGAGCTATTCCGCATGTAAAAACCTTCTAAATCGACATCGAGCAGCGATCGTTCATGCTTGGATCTAAAGACTAACCTTCCTCAAGCGATGACGATTTCGCATCTAAATGAAGTTCAAGCGAATACTAAGAAATAAAAAATAATGATGCATTGATATTTTGTTTTATTGATAATGGTTATAAATCATTTTTATGCTTCCCCTACTTTTTCTGGATTATCTGTGCTGACTACCACATTTAACAGTATACTTCCACTTTATAGTAATGGTTTTTTGAGGGGAATTTGTGCATCAAAATGCTGTTTCGATAAGGGCTATTTGATTTCGCCAGTTTCTTTGAGCCAGTTGGCGAACTTGAATATATAACTTACTCTCCTCAATCTTTTTTGCTTCTATTATTCGCTTCCGTAGCCAAGCTGGCGCTATCTATTAATAAAGCTCGCGATAAGATGGAGAACAGCTTGAGGCTTGAGCCAATCTGAGTGAGATAAGATGATCCTTTCTTTTGACTTGAACTGTGGGACTTAAAATGATTGGCTGTTCCTGTCAATGAAAACCATTAGATCATGCAGGGTTTATTTCAGCTATACCTGAATCGAAACGTCTTAGCATTGGATTAAGTAATTCTGCAAACAAATTTTTATTGTGGCCTAAGACTTCTAACTCTATTAAGCTGACGGGAAGAGGTTAGGGAAAAACGAAGGATGTGGAAAGAATGGAGGAATCGGAGGTGGATGACCGTAGGGGAATCCAAAGTATGGATTTGAAAAGGGGAAAGGGAAGTTTGGGCTTCCCATTTTGAAATAAGAATCTTTTGGGTTTTATCTCTCAATTTTTTACTGAGGGATTGGTTTTTCGGGCTATTATTATTTTGCAACTTTAGCTTCGTTTAAGCTGCTTTTTTTAGCCTTCTCAATACGAGCTTGCTCATTTAAAGAAGCTTTTTTTTCTTATTATTCTGCCAATCTTTTTTTTTATTTGTTTTTTCTCTAACGCGAATTATCCTTTTAGTGAATGTTTTATAATTGATGAAGTTCATTCCCATTTTAATCCTTAGCTTTTTTTAGCAGCTTGGTGATTTTTAATTTTTTGTATTTTAGAAAGACATTGCTGTGTTTGGATTTGACATGAAGGTAGAGGCCAGGGTAGGTGGTAAAGGTCTTTTCGCAGAAGCATGCAAACCCTTGAATATCGCGATCATTAGAATTGGAGGGTGTTTCATAATTTGAAGTCATGAGTCTATCTAAATATTGTATTAATTATAAAAGTAGTTTAGCATTTCATCAATTAATACCCTCTCCCTACCCGCCCGATCATTTGCAATATTGTCCACAATTTACAGCTATATTCATCTATCCTCCTGTAGTTTTTCATCACTAATTTTCATTTTTATTTTATAAGGATTTTTCATTAGCGAATTTATATTATTTTTATAAATTTTGATCGAATTTCATTTTAAATGTAGTTTTTACTAAATATCAATCAGAAAAAGATCTTTTCAAAATATTAATTTTTATATTTTAGATTTGAAAAACTTTAACATTTTATTTTATTAACCCCTGCCGCGACATACTGTTCATATTAAAATGATAATTTTATGTTTATTTTTAAAATTTTAAGATCAAATGAAATATTAAAGCATTCAAAATTTATTGACGAAGATATCATAGAAAACTCTTCGAAGAATTTTGCTTTAATTTGCTTAACAGATTCTTTTTTTCTTTAAGATGATATTTGGGGAGTGATTTGATGGTTTTAGAGTGAGTTGATTGATGGGTTTTACCAATTAATATTTTACAGATTATCGAGCATAAAATAACTATTTTTCTATCGTAATTTTCTCATCTTTTAAAATCATTTGAAACCAATTAATCTTTTAAAGTTTGTTGTAACCATATTTGTTAAATGAGCATAAATCACTTCCTTCTGTTTTATCATATATGAAATCATATGGATGGCTCTGCTTTTTTATTAGCTAATTTTCTTGTAATGAGTATTTAAAAGACTAAATAATTAAAAATTAACAAATTATTTTCTTTATTACATATTTTATTTTTCTAATAGAATTTCACATCCATTTTTACAAGAATTTTTCAGTCTAATCTTACAATCAGGAATATGTAAAAAATGTCTCATGTTAATATGTGTTTCAAAATAAATCTATTCAATATTTCTTTAAAATATGTTAGACATTCTGATAAAAATGAAAAGGGTTTGTAGTTTCACTCAGCTATTATAAAAAGTGATTCACACACTCAGTTTGATTACTTTAGTAAAATATTTGTACGTGATAACACGTAAATAACCTACCTCACATATCAGAAGGAAGTTTAATACTTATTACAATGATTCTAAAAATTAAAAGTAGAAAAAAACCTGAATTTAAATACTAAAAACGGATAAAAGTATAAGAGACATCAAAATTAGAGCTTAAAAACTAGATAAATATAAAGTTGAGTATAGCTTGATAAACTATAGATATAAATGAATTTAAGGAACAAAGTAAATCAATCATGTTAGATTTATTAAAGATTACTTAACTAAGACAAAAAGATGCGAGTGGCTGTTTTAAATCCAAATACTGTTAAAAAATTGATCTTTAGCTCGATAACTTTTTTGTTCCTAATATATTGTTTACAATTGATTTATTAATTTGAAAGAGAGTGTGTAAAATTAGGTTGATTTATATTAATAAATTAACGAATGTTTCAAATGAAAATCTAAAATAATCGCCAAAAGGGATCTTTCCCTCATCGTCTTTTCTCGGAATTAGTTTAGAAGCATCATAAATCAGTCTAAATCTAAAACATCCACGGCGTTCCCGTCATACAATCTGATTGCAGTGACGATGAAGAATCCCACTACTCTCACTTACAGGCCATCAAGGCGTAAATACAAAGATTTAAGCAAAAGAAGGCTATGTAAGTGGTCGCAATCCATAAATAGACCAAGAAGAGTATCGAAGAGATCGTTCAGATGTTCAAGAAATAATACTAATTTGAAGCGATGTGCATTATTGATCCCTCGCACAAGCGAGGAACGTAGAAAAAGATAAAGAAGGCTTAGGAAGGAGGATCCACCCTTCCGAGTTCTCAAGAAAGGAATTAGGAGAATTAGACTCCAGGATTTGACCATCAGGCAACCCATGGCAAACCCATAGGAATCGACATCGACCTTCGAGAGTTCACCCTCGGACAGAAGGATTAACCCTTTTCCCAATAGACATTCAAGCATCCAAGAGACGACGATAATTTCGTAACTGAATTCCAAGCAATAACTCGTAAATCCACAAGAAATATAAAGGACAGGATTATGATGAAAAAGATGAATGGCGAGTATGCATGATATTTTGACTACTAATTATCTATCATAATTCGATGAAATCAACCTTATTGTTATACGTGATCTGTTTTAACTCCATCAAGCAAAATTATGCTTTGGCTTTATTATACAGGTTGAACCTCTTAGGGAGGCTAAGGCTATGCTTCAAGATTGATTGGCATATTTGGTAAACTTTCGTCGATTTCTCCAATTTCTTTGAGCCATTTAGTAAATTTGATGACATAGCCTATTTTCCTTAATTTAGCCAATTTTTCTTCTTCTTAGCTTCCTTAGAGAAGTTGCTGCTCCTATTCGATGAAGCTGGAGATAAGATGCATAACATCTTTGGCTTCGAGCCAATCGCAAAGGCAGAGGACCAACTTTTCTTCAGGTATTAAATCTGGGATTCTATCTGTATTTTTATCAATATATGACATAAGATCATAAAAAACCTATTTTAACTATAGCTTATTCTCAATATCCTTGGTTTTGAAGATATATTTCTGCAAAAAATATTTAGTTGAGCGATATTCCTAATATTAAGCAATTCGAAGAGGTGGCCTGCGATACATGCTAGGAGGGGGAGGTGTTGGAGTTGGTGGTGGAGGAGGGTAAAAGTGAGGCATTGGAGGGGGTGGGAATCCAAAGTATGGATTTGCAAAGGGGTATGAGAAATTGGGATTATAAGCGGGCTCTTTTGAATCTTTTTTTTAGTAAATGTTTGTTGTTTCAGGTTCTTATATTTTAGTCGTTTTAGTTTCACTCATACCACTTTTTTTGGTTTTATTAGCAAGAAATTACTTATGTAACAGAGCTTTCTTCTACTACTATGCTGCCAATCTTTTCTTCTCTAGATTTTTTTTTTATTTAGAGCTATTATCTTTTTCGTATATGTTTGGTAGTTGATGCAGTTATTTCCCGTTTTATCGCATACTTTTTTTCAACAATTTGGGGATTTTCAATTTTTTGTATTTAGGAAAAACATCTACATGTTTAGACTTGAGATGAAGGTAAAGTCCAGGATATGTGGTAAAAACCTTTTCGCAGAAGCACAAAAAGATTTTATTTTAGCGGTCGTACAAGCTGGAGGGTGATGCTTAATTTGAATCCAAATCGCTTTGTCTAAATATCATATCAAATATAAAAAAAGCTCAAAAAATCATCAATAAGTACCACTCCCCGCCCCTCCAACCCCCTCAGGACATCGTTTACAACTTTCCCCACCATTACAAAGAACCAGCAAATATACTCATCCATTATCCATGTAGATTTCATCAATTACATTTGTATATTTTTTATTTTTTTTAAGAATTTTTTTAATTGGAAAATTTATATTATATTTATAAGCTATGAGGGAAATTTATTTTAGGTGTAATATATTTTCGATTCTATTTAATAAAAATAATCTTATTAGAATATTACTTCCATTATTAGATTTTGGTAAAATTATCATTTTTGCTTTCCTAGCCTTAAGAACGATTTATTAGGTCATTCGCATGGGAAAAGGAAGTTAGTTTGTTAAGTTTTAAATAATCAGATGAAATATTCAAAAATCTAAAGTATGGGCATCTAATCGCTTCCAGACTCGCAAACAAAAGTATGTCTTCAAATTTTGGAAGCTAAATAAGATAACACTTTACTTTCAGATTATTTTTTATCAGTGAGCAGGCAAATGGCTATCCTTTTTACTTTATACATTTCACAAGGATTATCGGGTCTAATGAATTTCCGGCTGCTTACCCTGCTTTGATACTTCGGTTAATTTAAGCGATTTGCTGTTAAAGCACTTTTTGATCATCAAAATTTTTAAAGTCTTTCTTCTAATATTTGATTTGGATGAAATTCAAAGCAGATAAAAAAGATATATAAAGGAAAAAATATTGTAATCTAATGTACTTAATTATCTAATCAATAAAATTAATATTTTTTACAAAGCCTTTTTTATTTCAACCAATTAGCCTCATCTAAGAAGAGATTAAAATATTGATGATACAAACCTCAATGGATTAATTACAAGCCTCTCTCAGATGCTTCGAACAAAACAACGTTTTTTTTAGTGGATATAATGAAAAAGCACCATGAGGCAATTATAAAAATTCAATTTCAAAATGTGGGAATTCAAACTTCATTTACTAAAATGATAAGAATGCTCGTAGCCAAGAACAGTAAACTTACAGATGAGTGTCTTATGAGCTATTCATAAGTTTATCAATGTGCTTGCTTGCTCATTGATTAAGATTTCATTCAGAAACCTTTCTCTTAGAATTTTCAAAAGGATATGTGGCTAAAATAAAAAAATCAATATAAGGCTCCTATTAAGGCAAGTTAATCGTTAACGGACACCAAATATTCCTAAGAAATCATAGATTTTTTAATGATTTTACCATCTCTTTCTCAAAATATTAATAAAGAGAAGTTGTACTGGTGTATAGATCCTGAATATATTTTTATTGTGCCTCATGATATTTTTATTTTATTGGATTTTATTTACTTCAACACATTTTTAATATCATGAGCTAACAAATCAAACAAACCACCACTGGATACACCTACACCAACACCGTCCCAGTCGGCTACACCAGTAAAAATATGTCTATACAGCCACCACCTCAACCTACACCCCCGTTGTTGGAACCACCACCAGCAATCTCTATGCCCCTCAACAAGCCTACTACTCCACCCAACAAGTTGTCGGTGGACCAGTTGCTACCAACGCCAGCTACACCGTCCAAGGAGGCCAGAGCTATGTCCAAGGAGGCCAGAGCTACGTCCAAGGCGGAGCCCAATACGTCTCAGGAGGTGCCACTTACAGCCAGGCCCAGGGACACAAAGTTGTTGCTGAGGAGATCCCCGTGGAGAGCAGGATTGAATACATCCCATTCGAGAAGAAATACGTTGAGTATGAGCAGGTGGAGAAAGTTTATCAAGTTCCTTATGAGGTGGAAGTCATCGAGTATGAGGAAGTTGTTAGAAACGAAAGGATCCCAATTGAGAAGACCATCACTGATTACTACGCTGTTGAGACTCAGGTCGAGTATATCCGCAGATAAATCGAAGAGACAGTCATGGTTGAGGAGCCTGTTGAGAGAGTCTACGAAAGAGTTCAATACATCCCAGTTGAAACTCAAATCGTTCACTACCCCTAGAGAGACAACTACGTCCCAGCCAAGACCCAAGTGAGGACTGAATACGTTGGAGTTCAAGGAGGAGTCCAAGGTGGAGTTGTCCAATCCACTGTCCAGCAAGGTGGCAAGGTTGAGGGATACCAATCATACACTGCCCAAAGCGGATCAAGAGTTGGCGGAGCCTACGTTTCAGGAGGAAGCGGTGTTGGCGTTGCCTCATCAACCTACACCACTGGCCCAGTCTACACCCAACAATACACAACAGGCTACCCAACTAGCTACCAAACTGGATACGTCACAACCACCAACCAACCTGCCACTTACGCAACCACTGGCTACGTTACAACCACCAACCAACCCGCCACCTATGCTACCACTGGATACGTGACCACCAACCAACCTGCCACCTACACTACCACAACTGGAGGATACGTCACTGGAGGCAGTGGTGTGAGAGGAGGATACGTGACTGGTGGAAGTGGAGTGAGAGGAACTAACACCTATGTCTCAACTGGATCCAACATCAAGCAAGCCAGCTACTAAACCACCACAGGATACTATTGATCCATTTGACCATTATCCATTCATCGATCCTATATAAACCAATAAAAGAGTTGGCTGAATAATATGAAAAATCATCTGAATTTAGATTGAGGGAAGGCAGCTTTTTTATTTGAGATCTGGGAAATCATCAGTTTTTGATTGGGAGTGAGGTCATGCTTTATTATCTATATTGATTTATTGGTGAGATGATTTTTGAAGCTGTCTTCCTTCAACTTGTATTTGGATTTAATTAAAGGTTTGTTATGCCAACTATTCCCTCGGAGATGCATATCGAAGTCATAATTGCCCATATTGAGTTTGCAGTTGATGCGTGGTGTAAACAATTCTTTACTTTTGATGGTTGGTGCGCGATGGGATTTCATGATAACGAACAAATTTTATTTGATTACTCTGTTGGTCTATCTTGTGAGGTTGGAATTGCGTGTCTTGATTTTGCGATTGATGAATTCTGTGTGTCTGATCTTCAAGGAATGTTGATTAAAATAGTCAGTATTTTCCTTGGAGTTGGTTTACATCCAACCTGTAATTTCGTAATCGACGATTTGTTTGGGCGGGGTGGCGATGATGAGGTCGGAGAGTGAGGGACTAACTGACATATTATTAATAATACTATAATTAATAAATTATGCCATCAACCAAAAGGGTTCTTTAGTCGAATATTCCTCAAACACTTAGATCTGTCAGGCAAAACTCCCTCATCAGTCTACTAACAGCAGTTTTATGTCTGCCATTCTTCGATTTAGAGGTAGTGGCTTAGGATGACGTCGGAAGCTATGAAGGATGAGTTTATATTGGAAGATGTGCTGAGGTTGCAACTATTCCCTTATCTTTAGTCGCATCGTATTAGCTATTGTGAACCTAGCACTTGATCTGGAACTTGCAAAAAGTTAGAGTAGTTTAAGCTTAACCTTTTGACTGGACTTTTTTAAAGTTTTGGGATAGTATTGACCACAATAAGTGTTTTATTGCGCTTGAAGAGTCCTTGAAGCAAGGGATAGTTGGGTTCCTCTAAAGGACTGAGGGTGGTGATATACTGGAAGGCTTTTTGAAACTAGAAAGGCATTTAGTTGAATAGACTCTATTTATGTTTAATTTTCAATAATTTGATCTTTTGTATCCTTTACTAGTTGGCCACACTGAGCTTCGACCAGGGGAGTTTATGATAGAACATGAAGGCGATATTATAAAAGAGCGATTCCAGGTCATCTTTCTTGCTTTGCTACAGTAAGTTATGAGCTTGAATGCTTGCGTACCGAGGCGTACCAAGAAACCCTTTGATTGTAGTGGAACTATGCGAAAAGGATATGTTCTTGGCCAGTCCGAAATCAATGATGAAAAGTTTATTCTATTTTGATCGCATGATATTGTGTGGCTTCAGATCTTGATGAATTATATTCTAACTATGGATTTCCCTTAGGATTTTCAGCAACTAAACAGTTAGGTCTGCAATCTAGGAAGGGCTGTATTTGATCTGCCTGTTCATGTCCTCATTAAGAAGCTACATTTATAAGAATAGTCCCTATGTCCATGCTCCATAGGAGTACAGTTTAGGTATTCCTGATTTTCCCTGTAATTGTTTGAGTATGGCGATCTAGTTTTTGAGAATGGACTTATAAAGTTGATTTTTGAAGGTCTCCAGCTTGATCGCACAGATTCTTGAATCCTTGATATGATTGGCTTTGATAACTTTTCCAAAGCATCCCTACCCAATGAGCTCCATAAGCTAGTACTTGTCTTTAAAGGCAGGATCCTCTGATAGCGAGCTTATAATTTAGCTACTTTTGTGCTTGCCCATCCTATAATAATTTCTAAAAAAGAAAAATAATGAGCAGAAATAGCAAATCAGACATCTTCGTCTTACTGTGCAAATTTTACCTAGATGTTTATAAGCTAGAATAATTTTTAGTTCTATGCCCGGAACTACTTCTTACGGTTTTCCGAAAGCTTTTTGAGAAATTAGGAATTTCCAACGTTGAATGCAATGGCGTATTATGACGAGCACTTTTCAAGCATGAGCTGCAAGTCAGAAAGCCTCAGCAGCTCCATTGGGTTGAGCTTATTCATGAGATTTTAGCTGATTTTGAAGATCTTATCAGCCTAGGAATGCTTCTTAAAGTCAGACTCATTCTTCTTCTGAATCTAGGCTATCTTCTGCTCCTCCTCCTTCTTCTTCTGGAACTTCTTCTCCTTTAGGTGCTCCTGGTCCACCGAGTTCTTTATCTTGTCGTAGATCAGCTGGATCTTCCTTTTTATCCTGTCGTAGTCATCCGATTATTTTTGGTTTATGAAGATCTTCAAGGCGCTCTCGAGGTTCAAGATTGCGTTGTTGAAATCTAGGACGTCCAAGTAAAGCAGGCCCAGCCTCTCATACACCTCACCCACTTCTCGAGAATTGTGGCCGTATTATTATTCATTTAGTTTTATAGCTGTCAGCATCATATCGATTGCTGCATAGATTCTGTTCTGCCTTCGATAAAGCAGACTGATATTCACATAGCAGTCTCCTCCTTTCTTACCTCGAATAGTCGCTGCCTTGACGAAACAAGCAATAGCCTTGGTAACCTCATTAATTTCTTTGTAGTAATTTCCGACACAGAAATAGACGTTTGAGAGTTAGAATGAATCTTACCCGAAAACTAGTTCAATATGGTCCGTATAGATTTGATAGTATTTGATACAGTTCTCCTTTAGCTCATGGTAGATGTTGGTGACTGCTGAGATAAGGGTTAGTTTCTTCTAAAGAAATTCCTTGGCTTTTAAGGGGTAGTTTGGCACTTCTTTGAGCGATGGGATATTCCTCATATCCTCCAAGAAATGCAGTTTCTCACGAATATAGTTGTCTATCTCTCGTTTGGCCTAAAATTTGCGGTTGATTTGTAGATAGGTGCGGCAAAGGATGCAGACCGATATGCCATACTAAAACTAATTGAATATTTCTTTGGTGACCTCCATATGTTTTTTCTAAAGTTCGAAGAGCTAGTGCGCAATAACAATGCACTGATCGTAGATCTTATGACTGAAGTTCTCAAAGTATCGCTTTCGTATTTACATCCTTGCTTTGTTGGCAGTCTACTCTATCTTTTTCGTTCGTTATTGCTTAACAACCTTGCACTGCTATTTGTGGATCCTCCAGTGCTAGTTCCGATGCTCAGCTGTGCAGTACTTGGCTATTTGGCAATCCCCACAAACAAAGACCGCCTCTCTATCGCAGATTTCACAGGCTTAGTAGGTAATCATCGATTTCAAAATATTATAAGGCAAATCTCATTACTGGTGGAGAATGACTAAAATAAATAAGCAGCAAGCAAGATATATTCTTTATGCCCTATGCTGGTAGGGATGGAAGTTAATTATTTTTTGATAATATTCTGTTAGAATTAGAAATCTTTCCATATCAATTATAATACTAATAGGCATTATGTTCACATTGCACGATCTGTAAAATTACTATCATTTAGCATAGCCATCTTCGAACAAGACCACACCTTTGCTTGGAAATTTCTATACTATGAAATCATGCTTTACCAGTCTACCTCTATCGACACAGAAAAAATCAAAAAATTAATAGAATTTTACAGCGTAACTATCGATGGATTTAGATTGGGATGGAGAAGTTGAACCACTTGAAGCAATAATCAAGCAACTACTTTAAATGCAAAATTAACGAACTCATGGGTGAAAAACGTGTCATTCGATGCTTAAACTAATAAAGAAAAATGAAGAAAGAAAATGAGACCACGCCTAAACATGAAAAACTCCCCAAATCAGCTCATGAGACCCTTGAGAGGGACCTGCAAAGCAGAAAGAGATAGCTTGAAATTCGATTGGCCTATGATATTGAGTCAACAACTACAAGCCTCAATAATATTATCAATGAAGAAAAAGTCAAGGAAAGCAAAATTCAAAAAAAGATCTTTCAAATGATCACCAACGAACAATAAAAGCTGTCTAGGAAAATTAGGGAGAGAAAAAATCGGATTTAAAGTTGTAAGAATATAAAGCGATAGCTTCAAAATTCAATGCAAATGACTGAATCCTCAGATGCAGACAATCTGTAAAGTATTCTGGCTGACAAAGCCATAATCGAAGGGTTTATTTTGAGTGAATTTGATCCATGAACACAATTAGATACAATCATTTACAAAAACTAAATAATTTGAGCCATTTAATATAATTAACTGTAAATTAATCAAAAATAGCACTAAATATTAGAGTTTTATATTGGTTCCTTGACTTTCTTTCGAACTATGCACTTTGATGTACTCTTCAAAGAGTCAATTGTTAATAATTCTGTTTACGCCTTATCTGCCGTAGATTGAAAACCAAACGATTTTACCTTTACCAATCTTAACTCAGTTTTGAAGATCCCAAAGATATCCTTTATAATATAGATTAATGACCCATACTTCCTTTTATTGGTTACAACATAAGAATTGAAGTTATAAGCCTAGAGAATGGCAAGCGACATAAAGAACATCTCTATGCAAATAAGAAAATTCTAAATATTCCATGATATACCTCAATACAATACATAAGTTTCTTGGAGTAGTAAACCGGCGAACTACTATCAAAGCATGCCATGATCCTATTCTGAAAGAACACCATCCATACTTTCTGCCAGTAGGTGTAATACATGGTTGAATTGAAGGTGACAAACTTTAGATCTGGCTTAAACGGCATGATCTTCTTGTGGATTGCTCCATAGAACATGCTCATGTAGTAGTATGCTATATATGAAGAGATGGTTGTTAGCCAGTAAATGTAGGTGTTTATCTTGTTGTATATTTGGTAGTCCCAGTCAGATTGGTTTCGGATTCTCAGCTAGAAGTCAGGGTAGACTAAGCAGAGGAAGATTGATGTAACGATTTTTATTATTATGAATTGAAGAAGAGCTCGTTTACATCTTTTTACGAAATATTGAGCCTTATGCCAGTTTGAAAGCTGATATGGCTTTTGGAAATAGTTACAAGGCGTATTGTGGGTAATCTGCGAGGTGGCATCACACATTTCCAAATAAACATGTTTTTCCTCTAATTTATTCTATTTAAGATATGACTAACATTCTAATGATCGTAGGCCAGGAAGGAAAGTATGAGATAAAAGAAGGCTGAGAGCCCAAATAGCTCATAGATATCTCTAGCGAGGGTAATATAGGACGACCATCTCTATCTTTGTTGATGAAAGTACCACAGAGAGGAAGGAAAGTGTGGAGGTTATGCAAAATGCAGGAGGCATCAGCACAATCACTACTTTATTGGTTATGTTACGTACTATTTTGGCTTGGAAGTAAGGGTTGTTGAAATTGGTGAGATGCATTATGGCATTGTAGAGGCAGATCGATATGGTGAGTATTGAGAATATGGTTGAGACGATAAAGCCATAATAATAAAAGTTTACCTGGCAAGTTTCATCACAGGTTTGTAGGCACCATTCCGGAGGCGTATAAGGACTGTTCTCCACGTTGTCGTAAAGGCTTAAATAGTCCATTATTGATTTGAAATATTAGCAAAAGTATAATATAAGCAATATTGACTTATAACAAATAGATTAGTCATGCTACCATCATTATTTGGAAGTATAAAGCTCGAAATTTAATATTCCCTACTATCCGTTGCTTAATTTGCAATTCAAAGCATCAGATCTCCATTTCATGTTGTAATGCTTCTCAATTGGAATGTCGAATTTGGAACCTTTGTACTTTTAAAGGTTTAGGCCTGAGAATTTGGATATCAGTAAAGTGTCGATTTTGTTTTTGTTTCCTTGGTCGACTTGGTTGAAATATTGGCGGAGTATTTGGGTTCCAACTTCGAGAGTTATTGGCAAGTTTTATTACTTGATTAGCATATCTAAGGCATTGTAAACTGTTTGATAATGGGGAATTTGAAGGAGTTCATAATACTGTTAGTTAATTTGGCTTCTGACCTTCTCTTGGGTAAAAGTCTTCGTAAAAATGAAAACCTTCTGTTTGTTTTTCCCAATAAGCGCCTAATTAAGATCTTCAATATTTTGATTACCGTATCCTTATCGAGATCTAAAGACGTCAGGTTATTTACGAAGATTTTCACCTGCTTTAAACCATCCTTACCTGAGGAAACTAATAAACTTGAAGAAGATCTAAGCAGACTAAAGGCTTACCAATCCTCACGGACATTGACATTGCCTTCTTTGAGCAAAATATAGTTTTAATTGGCTTAGCTAACAAGCAAGGCGCTGAACCTCACTGAAGATTTGGAGATTAACTCAGCAATTTTGGATAGATAAGGAGTATTCCTAAAATACGCAGGAATTTTGTGGAGTATGTCTAATTTATTCATTTATTTAATAGAATTCTAACAGGAAAATTAAACAACATCATTTAATTAGTTTTATTGACATCATCTATGGCACTGCCTTTGCCCGGGATCTGCGGTTCAGACAAATACCTTTCTTCGATTTTTCGCTGTTTATTAGGTTCTACATCTATCTTAAAGGAATTTCTTCGTTGTTTTTGGATATTTTAGAAGATAGTCGCTTGCTCACCTGCTATCTGTTAACATCACTCAACTTAGATATCTTTTTTACTCCCTCTGTATTCCGAAATTGCCGAGGGTTTAATTTATTTTCGATTCTCTCCTATGCTAGGCTGGCCTGCATTTCTATCATTATGTATGGATCGATCATCTTTTTATACTTTAAGGGCTTCATTTAGATTTTGTCCCCATTGAAGTCAGTTGTAAAAGTGTTGTTTATTGCCTCGATCACTTTTTGTTTCAATTTATTTCTCTATTTTCGTTATGATTCTTCGAAGAGTTTTTACAAAATTTATACTTTTTGCTTCTTTTGGCGAAAATTTTATATTTACTAATCTTCTTCTTGTGAACTTATGAGTGGTAAAAATGTACGAAAAGTTGAGTCATTCATACAAAGATCCTTATTTTCATGCCGCACTGTTGATCTGCAATTTGTATATGGTTTTACGCTCATTCTTGGAGAAGAAGCTGAAGTAGTTTTGACGGAAGTACCATTGATGTCTCGACATTTAGGGGGTGGGCCAAGTTCAAAATCTTAGTTTAGTGTTTAGGAAGCGTATTTTGGTTCGAATTCGCAAAGTTAGATAATATGATGTGCACATTAATTGGGATATTATTTAGTAATATTGAAAGATTTTTGTTGGATTGCCTGGTTTCTAAGTCGATTTATATACAGATCTCGAGCCCTGTTGACGATATATTTGGAGAGTTGAGCAGAAACATTCATTGATGCTTCACTTTTGTATTTGTTCATTTCTTAGAAGAATTTTAAAATAATACTCTTACTTACTTAGTATAGGCAAATATTATATTTTAGTAAAGAACAAAAAAATATGAGCGGGTAAGAGAATCAATATAGGGAGTTAATTACGATTGCCACCCAAGAATGCTAAGCCAAGCCATCGAAATAGGTAATTTCATTTGCAGAATAGCTGAAGCAAAGATTATTTGTGGTCTCTTCATCCTTTTTATTCATAATTTGAAAAAGCTTTATATTCTTCAGGTACTGTGAAATGATCTGTTGCAACTCATAATCCTTTTACTCAACCTTAAACAAGATCATGGACCCTTTTTTCATCTTAGGTATTATGCTATGTATTTCCTTAAAGATCTATGGAGAAAGAAATAGAACTGAGATCTTATTATTGCTTACAAACATCTGTAGATCTCTTGGCTTCTCATTGGATGACTCATATGTACTTTTCATATCATTAATCTGTATATGTCTCTAGATATTGCTAATTTGCATTTAATCGAAGTTGATGAAGTAAGTCATCCCTAGATTAGCCGAGCTCATAATATTGAGCACTAAGAAGATGTTTGGTTTGGTTTGGGAGTAGATGAGGATATTATCGCTGATTATTAGGCTGTTTTTCAAGAAAATTATTATTCCCTCTTCCTACTATATCCTTTTAATAGCTTAGTTTACTCCTCTCTTACTCTACAAAATTATGTTGGTCTTGCTATTAACTCGTAAAATAACCTATTATTTCTTTAAGTTTGATTTCTCGAGTTGACTGCTTATAAGGTTGAACTTACGAAAGCATTGATGCTTTTTATATCTGAAAGATCTCTCCAGTTTATCAGAATAGTAAAATCTAGGGTTTATTTCTTAGATAGATATATCGGTCTTAGAAAGGAGTAGATAGGTTGGGGTTGGGTAAGTTTTGTTTTAGAAGTATTAAAAATCGAAATCCTGAATGCATTTTTTGTCGAATTATCTGCTTGGCCTTGCGAAAATGGCGAAAATGAAAATCTTTTATGAACTTGAAGAAAGCAATTTGGTTAAATTGCTTTTTTCTTAGTATTTAAGCAAGACATTCGTATTAAGCCCCAATGCCCATATTATTCTTTCATGCTCTTTTTAGAAAAGTTCATTTGTGACGAGGAATAAGCTTATTTAGTTTTAATATAGGAAATTCTCCAAAGATGAAGGCTCCAATACAATCCGATGATAATTTTTAGAAACGTGGTTCATCTTTAAAGTTTAATCGATATCTGTCCAATTATAATTAAAATTTTAGGGAAGGTAGATCTGCCCAACAGTGGTAAAGGCGATGAGATTGGCAAGAAGTGAACTGTTGATTGTGTATAAAATATTGCAAGGGTTGACTGATGAGAGATAATGATAAATGAAATTGTAAAGATGGGTTTAAAACTATTATCCTTCAACCTTCTTAACCAATAAATTTTTAAACTCACTCTTGTAAAACTATCCAGGTTTGCCTTGCTATCGATTCGAAGAGCTGCATCCGAAGAAATTTATTATCTTGGAAGGCTCAAGTCTCCGAATCTACAAAATAGGTTGCTGCTTACCCTGGGATTATTTTAACTATAAGTGTTATATAGCTCCTCCTATTTAGCTCATTTAATTTTACTTAGACTCTTAATCGGGGCTTTACTTTTCCTCGTAATTTTTCTTCTTTCTACTATCCAAAAGAATCACTTTAAAAGTTTGATTGAAATCCTCTAAGATGGATGACTTGAATTATAGATTTTAATTGACTTGAATTGCTGTTACTTGGTTGGCTATACTTTTAAGAATGGCCTTCGATTCGTTAGTGACCTCATGGTAGTAGACCAAAAGGTTGGTCTCATATATAAAGTTATAGATGATTAAGTTTGCCAATTATTATGTGCCTTCGAAGACAGCCTTTTCGAGAAGCTAAGGATAGACCATTTTATCTAATACCTCATTCTTGCCTACAACTAAAGAGTATAGCCTTAAGGAATCCGTTTTAATATCCATTTGGCGCATAATTCTCACGTAATAATCTAACTGATACCTCTGGAGGTTATGCTTGAAGCTTTCGATATAGATAGGCGAGTCCTCTTCGTTTATAATCACATCAATATATACTTTCTGCTCTTTGTTCAAATTCAGTAATAATATCCCTAGAGCTAATCTTTCTTACCAAAACACCAGAACATTCTTTTTGTACTTTGTGGGATACTCCTTCAACGCATGCTCCATCTCCACAAACAGATATTTTTTATGCAAAAGTATCTCAGTGGAGCAATCATTGGAATGATACTTTAAACAAAACTACGCATTGGTCTTAATTTATTATGGCTAACGCATGTTCTTGTTGGGAAGGAAGAGTGTTACCTAGGTCTGCTTGCCTTCCACTTCAGTATAATACATAGTTGAAATCTAGATGTTCTCGATGTTGTTCAAAATAATTATTTCTTTGTGGTGGATTTATATGTAGTATATAAGCACTATGAACCCTGCAAATAGAAGAAGAACATAATTGGTTATTCTATATACCAACTAATTCCCTTTCTATTATGTATTGACCACCTAGTATTCGAGATCACTTTCGTCCTAGCTCTCCTAATCAAGCTAGAATCGTCGCTAGGAGTGGCTGCTATTCTTGCTATCTCCATTCTGGAGTGGGTTATATTATTCTGGCTCGATGATTCTAATCATGATCTTATTGAATGTTAATAGAATGAGATGAAAATCATGCCCTATCATTTTATTCATGCTTCTATAAATATCGATAGATACAACTATTTTTGAATCTAGTCTACCAATTGTGCTCAAAGGAAAGTAATTGTTTTGTTTTGCTCATCATTTGGCTCTCCCCCTGCTGAAGAGACTCCAGCTAGTGGATCAATTGGGTGAGGTTAGTTCTGCTTTGGTAATGATCATATTTTGATATTTTTTTGGCCTAGTCTATAATGTAATCAAAGAAATCGTAGGACTCACTAATATTCTTCAAAAGCTTCTCTTTCTTGACCTTGCGCTTAATGGATGTAAATCTAGTCTTGCACTGGGCAGGGCTCTTTTAATATTATTTCCCTAATTAGTTAGAAACAAAACTACTAATCTATTTAAAATAGTTATTCCTACCTAATGGGGCATAAAAGGAACATATAATGTCGGGGTATGAAAGAAACTTATGAACCCAGAAGATTATAAAACATCTTTTTTGGTTTTAAAACCAGTGTGTAGATTTTGTGTCAAAATCGTCAAGAGAGGAAGAATTTTAGGAATTGATTTGTAGGGTGGAATTTTGCTATCCACTTAGGCTATTTTTGCTCTTTATGTCTTTATAATGCAAAATTTACTTGTTTATCTCTAAATGATAGCATAATCCATCTTTATTCTAAATAGCAATTAATTATAATAAACATATCAGTTCATAACATTAAAGGCGTCAGATTTTCAATTTTTTAACGTTAAAAATGGTTCTTTTTCAATCTCTCTTTTTTTGTTAGATCCACAATAGTAAAGAAAACCATTTATCATTCTTTCACACAAATTGTTTTGGTAACTTCAAAATTTTCCCCTCAAGAAATTGTTTTTTTTAAATGTTTGTGTGGTATGACCCTTTTTCAAACCTTTCAATCCTCAAACGTGCATGAAATAACAAATAATCATAAAAAATCTTTCTACTCCTTATGACCCAATTATAATATAGATAATGCATTTTGTATAATAAAACATAAATAAAGTAATTATTTTTAAGATAGACTTATTGATCAAAATTAATTCAAATTGCTGCAATTATCACCTAACCTATGAATAGCTTTGACTAATTCTTTGATCCAAGAAACGAACTTAGCAATGAATATGTCATTTCAATGCCTTTTGACTTTGAGGCAAAGCTACATGATCAATAGCTATTAATTTAAAGTAAAATAATAGTAATTATTAATATTCCAGAAATTTTGTAATTTCAAAATGAGGGATTTAGCACGAGGATACAGCCTTTTTGTTGATTTATTCTTGATAATTACGATAGAAGAGCTTTGAATTACGGTTTATTGATTTTTATTGATTTTTAATTAATATTTATCCAATATATACAAGTTTTTTTTCGAGACTTGAGACCAAAAATGGTTATATTTTCTTACTATTTTTATCAATTATGCTGATATCGATCCGAAAGCTCTAGATCTTGAGTGAGCCTTTAATAATTAGAAGATTTTTTTGCCCTAATCATCAGATCAATTTAAAGTCCAAAAACTCGAATAACAGGAAAATTCATAAATAAAACTTATTTTAGGCCATCAAAACACGAAGATCAGCCAAATCTTGCCTAGGTGGCTCATCCTATAAATTCAAGCATTTCTATCTATTTGTTTCCATTCTCACTGTACTGCCCACAAGAGAGTATTAATAATAAAAGATAGTAATCATATCATTCTTTAATTAGAAAGTGATCTTTTGTTGGCTTTTACCTCGAACTATTATCACGATGTCCACGATTATCCATGCTTATCTGTTAGTTGAAGATTTTGTTAATCAAAGTTGAAGAAATATTGTAGAGAAACAATATATTTATCATTAATTTGAGACATAATCGGAAATTAGCTTTGTAAACTATTACTCATGGATTAATTGTCACATTTATAAATTTATGAAACTTTTTGCATAAAAGAAAATTAATAATTCCATAAGTAAAGAACCATCTTTTCTATTTTTTTGCTTATTTTTGAGTTGTCTTTTCTCATCTAATATAAAGATTGTTGTTTGTCTTGTTTAAATAAATTTATTAACTTTGGTAAAAGAACTCCTTATGGCAATGAAATCACTTTCTCTTAGATAAAACTCTGAGACACCGCAAAAGCCCCATTTCCAAACCAAAATAAAATCCCTAAACGCATCGGATTTAAGCGATTTGAAGGATTCGATCGATGCGCATAAATTCATGCAAACACACAAGAGTAAGCATGATCACGATTTCTGCGTGGCCAACTAAGATAGTTTCAATAAAACTGCATCCAAGCTGAATTCCACTAACTTTGGACATCATGACGATCAAAATTGTGTATGCAATGATTGCCACTGTGGAAGACATCTATGCAAGTTGCACGTTATAAAACCAGACCTAACTAAAAATACAGTATACCAAAGAAGTTTCTACAATCAAAAGGCTATCCCCAACATTGTCAATCATGATAAATAATACGATAAGCTATTGGGCCCACACCTTGATCTCAACTCAACCTACCTTGATGGATTCAAAGGAAAATAAGGTGACAAAATTGAAAGGCCAAAGCCATAAGATTTATTGAAAAGCAGCGGGCCATGTCCTCAACTTAGTTCATACTCTGCTCAGTTCCCAGGATATAGAGGAAACAATCAATACGTAAAGCCAACAGACCAGCATACAAGAGGCGCATTCCCTTTGAGAAGTAGATCCACATACGCAAAATAATTCGTGAAAAAAGATTCATTCAAAGACGACTATACTTATTTCCCTGATCAACTGAGAACCAAGTCTAACTGGTTTGGAAAAACAACTTACTAGAATGCATTTAATAATCCGAACCCTGAATATTTTGCCAAGAAGATCAAAGTGGTTGAAAAACTAGAGTAGAAGCCTGACTATAACCGCCAGTATGGTAACACATTATTAATTTAGAAACCATTTACAAGAATGACTTCATACCTAAACCCAACCCACTTTGTCCATCCAAGATTCATCTATAGACCAAAGTTCAAGGCCACTTCAATGAAACAAAAGCGAATTTTGCCGAAAACGCAGACTTCAAAGCCCTTTCCCCTGAATTCCATGCAATTTCTACATCAAAGCATTCATACGTTTGATCGGTTTTATGAGATTAATAAAAGAATAAGACAAACAAGATAGAATATCACATGTTATAATTAGTTGTTTAATAGTCCTTGTAGGAAACCTACCATGGTCGTGGGTCTGAAGGAAGTTCCTCAATCAATTATCTAGTCAACTTTATCTTCTTCAATGATAATTTGTAATCCTTTCTTTATTGTATCTTTAGCATGAGGCTACTCTTCAGCTTCCTTCTGTATACTTTCTTTTAGAGATTCATTTTATTGATAGATTAATTATGTGATATTGTATTCAAAGGCTTCAATTCTTTCAAGTAGGAGGGAGATAGACTATCTTTATATTTCTAATCAATTGTTGAGAGAGAACGTTTGACTAATTTTATTTTTTATTGTTATTTCTTTTGGATCGACTTATAATTCGCCTTGAGGGAAATATTCGGTAATTTAGAGCAATGAATGGATTTTTTTGTATCGAACTATCTCCTGAAACGACGATGCACAATAAAACTATCATTCTTATCTTACTAATCCTTTAATTCGTATCTATTTGCTCCTTTTTATTCTTTCGGTGAACGGCTTTTTACAGACATATTTAAAGACTATGGTAGCTACTCTTATTGCTTGTTTTATAATAGCATAGCAGAGCCGATACTCTTGGATCTTTCAATCTTCTTGCTCTCGTTCAAATGCATAGTCAGCAATTCCTTTAGATGTCTGTTAATTTTTGTTGGGGGGAAGTGTATCTATAAATGCGAATAACTCTTCCTTTATCTTTCGTTCTCGGGGTATGCGTATCGCCGAGCCTCGGCTAAAAGCTCCTGTACAGAGTTGTTGAGCTTTCCCAAAGAGATCAACTAATGAAGAGGCTTCATGACAAAAGTAATTGATTTAGGAATCAATTATTATAAGCATCAAACAAAGCGAGAATATTCTTAATTACTTAATGGCATTAATCCAAAATGAATATCTGTCGATGATGAAATAAGCTTAATATAATTGATGAAGTAATCAATAAAATTTAACTTCAAGTAGCTCCAGAAGAAATACAACAAATAGGATAATAGCAAAGAGAAGCAGGAGGAAGAAGGGTAGAAACTTGTACTAAAGCAGGATCTTCCTACCAATCCTTTGGTGCTAGAAGAAATTGCCAAGATGGAGAGGGATTATGTTACTTACTATAATAATAATCGGAACTTTTATTTACATACTGATCCCTAAAATGTTGACATCATTGAGAAAGTCAAAATAGATTAGTTTCATCAAATCAGAAAACAGTATTAAAAAAAGCAATATGTTTAGCCAAAAAAACATTCCGATAAACCCAAAGAAATAAAAGAGGCTCCATCTCCTAAGAAGAAATTATTGAGGGCTTAAAAATAATTGAAATTTAAACATCTTTCCTATCTCTTTAGAAAGAACATTAAGTTTATCATTGGTCGTCTAAAGACCTTGAAAATAACGATAAAGGACATCTTTTAAAAGGACTTATTTAGTAACAATGCATATCGATTTGGCAAGAGCATTTTCTAAGCTGTGAAATTCGGCGAATAGACAAAGGTTTGGCGATATTGCATATAAAATAAATTTGTCATCTACTCAATAGACTCTTCAGGTAAGACTCCTCTAGTGTGGGCATGCATCCGAGGGTATAGCAGTATCGCTGAGATGCTTATAAACATGGGAGCCCATATAAATAAAAAAGATATCCTTGGGCATACAGCCCTCTATTACGCCATACACCACAAGCAAATAGAATGCATTAAGATATTGGTCTTGAACGATGCAACCATATCCAACTAGCACGTTGAACTTTCGCTTGAGTAGAAGAAAATCAAAAATATTATCGGTCTTAGCTTATCTGTGATGAAGATTATCAAAAATATGCCATATGAGAAAAGGACCAAAGTCTTCTAAGATAACCTGAGACAGATCAACTGACCCTTATCCGAAATGATGGACGTATGAATTAGTTGTAGTTTTATCAAATGATAACGATCATTCACGACGTGAAGATTCTGAAGATTGATATCGTTGGTTGGAATTCACAGCCTCCTGAAATAATGCTGAGAATTGATTAAAATCCATAATCCTGTCAATCTACACCTTCTCACGCTCTCTTAATTTCTTGAGCTGCTCCTTCTTCACTTTCTTCTCCTGCTTGAATAGGTTCCTTATCGTATTTTTAGCCTGCCTCTCCCCCGCCAAAGATTTCAGCATCTTATCTCTCAAGCCAATCTTTTCATTCACATATTTCTTCCTCTCGTTCATTTCCCTCTCGATCAGCCTCATTTGATTTTTGTGTTGAAGTTGCATTTATCTTTTTTCCTCCTAGAACTAGGCCTGTATCCTCTCAATCCTTTATTTCTCAAGTGCCTCCTTCGTTTCAATCCTATATAACGGATATTTTACATTCTTCTTGTAAGATCGATCCATCGACCGTTCAACTCCGCTTCTTACTGCGTAATCTCATCACTGTGAATGGGATAGGGAAGTCTTGGCTATTTTTTCTTAAATGAGACTGTTTTATGGTTGTTTGCTTTGGTCTTCCTTTGTGATGGTTTATGTGATGCAGATGATTATTTGCCTTTGATCTATTTTTTATTACTGGTTTATTTCTCGGGTCGAATTTTGTTTTGGTTTGTTGGCTTGATGGGAAAATCTCTTTCCTAACTGCTTTGCTAGGAAGATGCTTGAGATGAGTCATGTTGATAAGCTATTTATATTTATGGATGATGGTGTCTAGGTTATTGATTGTTGTTTACGGGTTTTTAGTGTTAAGATTCATCCTCGTCAGAGTATATTATTTTTTAAAATTCTTTATCGATGCCTATAACTGTATAATAAGAATGATTATCCTAAGTGTTGAAACTTTGGTCATTCTCAGGGGCGGATTAGACTTCTATCCTGCCCTTTTGGACGAGCTAGTTGCTGAGTGCCTCAAGAAGCTAAAGGAAGTTTTTGAGGTGATGTAGATTTCCCCTAGAAATGGCTTCTCCTGAGATATGATAGAGATCATTCTTGATCTACTTGGCGATGAGGTTGATTATGCACTGTATCTTATCCTTCGTGGAGAGCTAGGGATTCTAGTTGATGCGTATCAACTCGATAATCCTCCCTGAAAAAATGATCTTGCAGATGTCGATGTAAATTTGCTCATTTTTGAGGATCTAGATCTGGTCTATCCACCGTTTTATCCCTACGTTTTGGAAGACGTTTATGGCCAGGTTTATTATGTGTTACTCTTTGGAGGATAGGACGGGATTGCTTTACATTAATTTATTTGTAAAATATATTTTTATCTGGAGCTTTAACCATACTTATTAATACACCTCGCGGCAGACGCAGATTTTATTATCTTTGGGCTATGAGGGGAGGGGAAATTATTTAATTGGAACAGGAAATTATAGCTGGAAATTCAGAAAGGGTCATCCCACTCCACATGGATTAATTTAGCTAACACATTATCTTTAATCATTGATAGGCTATTATAGTAACCAAGCCAAGTTTTTTTGTTATGATTCTTCATTGCAATTATTAGTTTTTTGGATGAAAGGGATAACTTAACTGAGGATAAGTTAAATATTTAACCCTTTCAATAGCAATCAAAAGCTAACCTCATTCAACCCTACCCAAGATGCCATGAATAAGGCTAATCCAATAAAGCAGCCTAATATAATAGTTGCTCAGAGAAGAACCCCGTTGTTTGCGATGGGACTAATAAAATCTAATAATAGATTTCTAAATTAATAATAAAATGTCCTTAACATTATCAATCAAATGCATAATGGCATAGGCACCTTTCAGGAATTATGTCATCAAAATTTATAGTCAATAATTAAAGATCGAAGTCCTAGTTTAAAATACATTTATTAATAAATATGAGTATTACTATCAGCTTTGGCCCTGCTAATCCGAAGGAGAAACCAACCTCATCATCGAACTCAAATAAAAAATTGGAGAGGAGCTAAAACTGAAGGGGAGAGTCCTAGCGAAAATCAGGTGCACATAATAAGGAGAACGCTATAAGATGCAGGGAGGGAAGGGCGAGGATGAATTGATCCTGATGAAATTCAAGATAGAGAAAGAGAGGGCGTAGACTCGCTAGGCAAAGTAGCTTGAGCTAAAGAAGCTTAATCGATAGATGTAGTAGAATCTTTAACGATATCGAAAGTAAATCAAAGGCTACCAATAGTTTCTCCATTTTACTAACAACGTTGTCAAAGAATTAAACTAGCAGCCATTAAAATAGAAAAATAAGCCGCAAGGCAGCTCATTCCAGGAGGCCAAGAGTGAGAACACCAAAAGGAAACATAATCTTAGTGAATACCTTGATGAAAGTTCATTATCAAGTAATCACATGAAAGCCAATTAACATGCTCACTCCAATATTTCAGAGTCAAAACCCACATCAAAATTATTGATCAACAAGTAAAGTAGAAAGATAGATACTCCGAAGAGCTAATAGCGAAGATTTATGGCGTCCGAATAAGAGAAGAGGCAAAGTTAGTCTTTTGGATCCTAGATAAAAGGGGGTAAGGCCAATGAAGATATAAACTTTCCTAATAAATACACTTACTTATAGGATTATCAGCAGCCAGAGGTAGTCAAAATGTAATAGAGTATTCTTACAAATAGGCCAAAACTAATGGAGAAAATAGAAGAAGGCGAGAGACGAAATGAAAAATTTATATTTGTTTAGAAGGCAATAAAGAAAAGACAGCAGCAGTATTTAATTATCAAAAATAAAATATTCCAAAGCAAACATCAAAATACAATAAATCATACCCTCTCTGTCAAAATCCCCCCGATTCTCTCAAACCACAATCAACCCTAAATGCATAAAGAGAAAGAGCCGAGCCCATCACCCAAAAAAGAGCAACAAAGCAAGATTGATACATCAAAGGCACCATCAAAATAATTAATGTCTTAATAGAGATAAAAATGCATAAATAAATAAATCTATGCAAATTAAATATAGGGTATTTCTATAATTACAAGCAATCACAACAATTCACTGTCTCTATCCAATAAAAACCAATCATCCCAAGGCAAAAGCTACTTTATCAAACAATAAGACAAATCATAAATAAAGCAGCGCAGCTAGAAATCTGAGAAAAAGGAATAACAAATAACTCGAAGAAAGAAAGCAGCTGTGCGGCAAGCTACTTTGATGTCATCTCATTACAATGTGTAGGAAATCAACCAAGGGCATAGCACCATCAAGTCGCCTATTGCTGGCTAGCAGTTGGTGAATAAGCTTACTTTATTTAATATTCATACTCTTTTCTATGCTAATTTCAAGAACAATGTCAAAAAGTGTATCATTGAGCATAATAATTAAATTTACTAAACTTAATTCCAATCCAACAACCTTAAGGAAACCTCATGGAAAAATGATAGAATCCCTATCAACTCTATCTCTCCTTCCGAAGATATCATCTTCCAAATTTACTCAATAAACAACAATTAATTGACGCTCTAAGGGTAGGTAATCCTGAGTATTCGATAGATTTTACTCAGTAATAGTAAATACTATAAATTTTATCTTTATTATGAGGAAATAGCTGTTGGATTTATAGATTTTAATGTCGAAAAGGAAATCAAAGAGAATAAGAGGCTTAGCGTCAGTCTCCCGCAAATTAAATCATAGCCCAGCAAAGAAATAGGAAGCAGCATCTCAAAAACTTTAAGGCTAACCCCTATAAATCCTATAACTAACTCAGCATAAAAATAAATAGCGATTATATAAGCGAGTAATTAATCTGTCGAGTACAGCCAGCCAAACAGTTATATCACTCTAAGCAATAACTAGATAACAAGTAAGATTAGAAATCTGAAGCTCGAGAGGAAAAATAGATTGAAATGAAAGGTTCATCATATCAGTGATTTTTCATACAGTAATTTCCACATGTTTAAAGGATACATTAAAGCTAACTATCATTAGAGTGGAATATTTTAAATCAATTTGCTAAGTCTATCGTATGATTACTATCTTGGAAGCAGAACTGTATTATTGCTTGCCGGCTTGAATACTACTGAAATACTCTTTCTTAAGCAATAAATCGATTGGGGTAAATTAATGATCAATAATATTAATTGATGTCAGGCTACATAGAATAATTTTAACAGTATAAGGACAAAATCCCCTAATTCATCGTTAAGCTCTACCACATCCTTGAGGTAACCCCCCCAATAATTTAGTCAAAATAATATAGTGATTTCATTTGCTGGAGTGGCTAAAACTAGATCCTCATTAAAAACAGCAAGAAGATCTAAGACAAGGTGCTCCCTCATTTCTTTAGGCACAAGCACCTCTCTTCCTTCATCCGACAGCTCAACATGTACAAATTCAGCAAAGTCAACAAACTAACCAAATAAAAGAACTATATGTATTTCCGAAACGAACACTTCAGGAAGAACATGATGTAAGTTTATAGTAACCAAGCAAAGAGATGGTCAAAATCAAAAGAAATAACAAGAAGAACAGGAAACTAGATTAGCAGGAAGTTGAGAATTAAGATCAACAATCCATTGAGCAGCACAATAGCTAAATGAGTATCAATCAGCAACTATAAAACAATAATGCTCTGCAAACATACAAATTGTATGTCAAAAATACTGTCAGAGAAATCTCGTAAAATCTCAAAAAAATAGAAGCTAACTTTCCAGATAGTAAGCAAGAAATTGGATCAGCGCTTTCTCTGTGCAATGAATTGATGGAGGTTCAAGAACTAAACAATAATTTTACGCAGACTAACTTTGATGAGAATAAGAATATGCTCTCAACTATGAGACTTCTTCCAAGAATTGAATCGCTAATATTTCCATCTCAATACAGTTTTTGCCATCTTACTTGATAATCATTTATTTTATTATCGCTAAATCTAACAAAGTATATGAATCATTAACAAACACTATAGTTGGATTACGAGCCAACAGTTTTGCTATAATTAAAATATATTTATGCTTCGAGAGAAGCTTACTTCATTCTTCTCCTATTCAGGATTGGGAAAATCATTCAAGAGAGCATTAGTATCCACTCTCGCAGTCGCATTCTCTGCTTCCCAAAGCACCAATGCAGCCACCAAAACTTACGATAAGCAATATGACTTGGCTGTGATTGGAGGAGGATCAGGTGGACTTGCAACTGCATTCGAGGCAAACAAACATGGACTTAGTGTAGTTGTCATTGATTTTGTCACTTAGACTTCCCATAAATCGAAATGGGGAATCGGTGGAACCTGTGTTAATGTTGGATGCATTCCTAAAAAGTTAATGCACCAGGCAGCCAAATCCCACTAGGAGATTGTCAACTCTGCAGAGTATGGATGGTAGCTGCCTTAAGATATCAATGATCGAAGCAAACACGAGGAACTGACTAAACGATTCAATTGGGTGAAACTCAAGAATAGAGTTCAAGGATATATAAAATCAATTAATTTCGGATATATTGCCAATATAAATCGAGTGGATCAAATGGACTATTTGAATTGCCTGGCTACCTTCAAAGACAAAGATACTGTTATTTGCTCCAAAGACCCTAAAATAATCTATTAGTATTTGAAGACAGGGGTACTGCCTTAAAATAACACTCATAATGCTCACTACTATGAAGTGAAGGCCAAAAATTTCCTTATAGCAACTGGAACCAGGCCAAGTCTTCTGCCTATCGAAGGAGCTGAGCATGCGATTACAAGCGACGATATTTTTATGAAGAAGGCCCCTCCTGGTAAAACTTTAGTTGTCGGAGGTGGCTACGTTGCTGTCTAAATTGCAGGATTCTTGAATGGTATGGGATATAACGTTAGCTTGATGACTAGAGGAGACTACTTGAGAGCCTTTGATAGAGATATGGTCAACTTCTTACTCTCTGATCTCAAATCTAGAAAAGTCAATTTAGTGGAAACCTCCCTCCCTATCAAAATATAAAAACGTCAAGATGGGAAATTAAATGTCATCGTCAAAAATGTCAAAACGAATGAGGTAAGCCCTCCTGAAGAATTCGACACTGTCCTTTTTGCAGTGGGAAGGACAGCCACAACATAGACCTTAGGATTACGCAAAATTGGAGTCAACTTAGCGAAAAGTTTGAAGATAAAGACCAAATAAGATGAAATAGAAAAGACAAATATAGATAATATCTATGCTATTGGAGATGTCGTCGAGGGATTACCTTAGCTAACAAGTACAGCGACTAAGATGGGTTGGCATTTAGGACGAAGAATAGTTCAAAGATTAGGCAAGAAAACCTTTAAAAACCATTAGCTTTCAGTAGGTCTATAGAATTACCCAACCACTATCTTTACTCCCCTATAATATAGCTGCTCGGGGTTGAGTGAGTAATAGGCAATTAAAAAATATGGAAGAGATGACATAAGCGTCTATCATACACTATTCACTCCCCTTTAGGAAAACATCCTTGAGAAATACAATGAGGAGGGAGAAAGTCAAAAGACAAATGCCTATGCAAAGGCAGTTGTTCAAAAGTCTAATGATAAAGTATTGGGTCTGCACTATGCAGGTCCGCATGCAGGCGAAGTGATGCAAGGCTTTGCAGTTGCCATGAGAATCGGTCTGACCAAGCAGCAACTCGACTCAACAATCGGTATCCACCCAACATCAGCCTAGTAGCTAACCAACATGGACGTAACTAAATAATCCGGTGAAGACTACATGAAGACATCCTGCTGATCTTGATTACCCTTAAGGGATATAAGCAAGCAAGCAGCCATTACTAATGAACTTCTCCATACCAAATACAGCCCTGTAAGTATGGATAATGAAGTAATGTGTGGATTGCCCAACTTAATCCCTTCACATGTTCTATATATCATATCAATCATTCATTTGTATGCATAAACATACACTTTGATATTATATAATTTAAGAGCATAGTATATATTCGATATCGGACTTGAATCATATCGATAATCATAACTTAGATTCATGGATGGTCATAATGCATCAACTCAGTATTGCTTTATCTATGCAGGAAACAATATATACAGAATCATTGTGGTGAAGCAGTCTATATCAAAAATGCAATCTCATCATCTAGAGTCAACGTCAATCGCATGAACAACTTTTGCTAAAAATAGAAATAAGGCAAGAATAAAAACGTAAAGGCGAGGAGTTCGTCCAAGGCGTAAAAGGGAAGGAATCCTAACAATGATGAAAGTATTGAGCTTTTTGATTGTTTTGATTAAAGGATGGATGAGGACAGTGATTATGAATTTTCTGAGCAAATAATGTAGAAAAGCACTAAGAGGTAATCAAGGAGAAGTCGTGAGTAAGAGAAGTTGGTCCATCTGTAGCTATTTGACTGGATGATGAAGATATCAGCTTTGCTAAAATTAAGGAAATAGACTGTATACCGAGCAATCATCACCCTCAAAAAATTCATATTCCTCGAACAAAAACTCATCCACTCCAAAGTCACCATCGAAAATGCCAATCTATATGCCTTGGCCTCCTTGCTTATTGCAAATAAACTTGAGAATATAGATGGCAACTTTCTTCATAAAGTTCACCACCTCACTCAAGCAGGACTGGCTCATTCTCAAAAACAAGCAGTCTTGGAGTGCTAAATTTACATACTGACAGTATTTCCCTGTCTAATTTAGGTCTTGAAATTCAGAATTAATGAAAAGATACGACTAATTGAAACATTAATGGACACTATCCATATTTGGAACTCAATAATAAAAAATACTGCCCTATCAACATATACCTTCAGTCCTTATGACCGCATCATTGAATTTATGCATAAAAAACCAGCTGAGGGGAAATAAGATGAAGTGCTCTTGTAAATCTTCATGTTTCTGATGGATTTTGTTATGATACGCAAGATCATTGAGCTAAGGATAAAAGATATGAGTATTATGGAGGATCCCGCATTCTATAAAAGAGCTATTATTAATATCCTCTATCATTTGGTTTACTTTCTCATTGGCCAATCCAATAGAGAACTAAAGATGGCCGAGGAAAAAGCAATTAGAAGCGTATTTCATCTTTTCGCCAACAAACTACTGTTCCAAAAATCAGATCACTCTCTACTGTTCAGGAAGAGCCATCTTCTGAGTAAACAAATCCGAGCCCTGTTCTCAAATAGACTATCTCCTCATCTATCAACAATAAAGAACATTGCCTCAATGCATAAGAGGCTATAGAGCTAGCATTGTGTCTGCAACATTGGGAATATATCAAAGAAATATCTGGATGCTTAGGAATTGCTCCGGAAATAAAAATAGTATGAATAGCTATTTGTATATTAACCACAAATAGAGTAAAAGTTAAAGGAGTAGTATGAGACAGATATTATGGTGCAGGAATTGGTGAAGCCCAAGAAAACAAATAACATCAAAATTCCGTCCATCTAATGCGCCAAGTGCCTCAATGACGAAAGGCTACTCTCAGAAATAATGAATAAGCAATTCTATGTCCCGACTTACTTTAATCGCACTAAATGATAAATAGAGTTATTTATTTGTTTGAACTTTACTATTGATTTTGAATATTTATTATGCTGAGGTTGTATTAAAGAATTAGGAGTTTTGATTGGGTTCGGAAATACATCTCAATGAAACGACGAAAATAGTCATAGTTCTATTAGGTCAATCGCAGAGATGTTTTGAGTAGCTATCGCTATCTGCTTAAAACTGTGCCCAACATATACCACCGTAGACTGCAGCAACGTTCCACCTACATCGTACGAATAATCTAATCCCAAGTAAATCTCCCATCTGTTCCATCAGAGCAAAGTGCTTTCCTCCCTTCAGGAGACACAGTTCCGTAGGGATCATCTGCTCCAGCGTACCTCTACCTTAATTGAAGTGGTGTAATAGATAAAATCAGGTGATTATTCTAATATTGGAATATATTTGCCTGCCAGGCAAGGCTAAATGACATACGTCAAGGAATTTATGACCAAATTGATGGAGTACAGGACCCATAGATGAGGAATCATACCTCTTCGCCCTATATCTTCCACATTTAATTTTAACTTATTATATTTATTGTATTTCGATTCTTTTGAAAAATGGGCTGTGGGATTGATCCTATAAAGAGGCATCAGCAAAAATAGATAAACTTCGATTTTGAAAGGTCCAATGTTAAATACAATTCGGCAATAGTCTAAAAGATATCATCTGCCTCGAAAATCCATTGGAATTTGCCAAAGCATAACAGTTGCAACGACCTTAGGCCTAGAGCCACGAATTCTAATACAACCCTTATAACATCAGTAATACTGTATCTACTTTAGGATAGGATCATTAATTCTGCATCAACAAACAACAATCCCTAAGTAGTGGAGCCAGCATTCATAACAAAACGAACAATCACATAATAGTTAACTTCAGATAAAGCAACGAAGGAATAAGCATACGATTCCAACAAGATGATAAAGAGAGAGGACATCCATTGAGGATGGTTGTAATGAGTGATGATAAATAACTTTAATAAGCTGATTGATAGCTACATTGATGTTAGAATAAAGATCAAAGTTCGAACTCTTGTTTTATTCTTTAGCGGATTTTGAGGAACCAGTTTACTTTGTTTATTTATTATGTTATTAGGCACCATCTTTTGCCTATGTCCACCACCTTCTCATATTATCGCTCAAAGCCCTATGTTATTACTCCATTATTAGATATATACTTACTTTCCTACATCATTCGCATTGAAGATTATTGGATCTCGTCAACGTCTCCTCTCATTAGCTACATGCAACTCTTCTTAATACTCTATTCAAACTTCTTTATCTTTTCCTTCAAGTAACGGACAATATCGTCAGCTGGCATCCTGAAAACTTGCTGGAAGAGGCTGCATGTTTTTTAATGGATTTTTATGTTTGCGTGGAGAAGGGCTTGTTCGCAGCCCACACAGTATCGGAAGGATTAGTTGACATACCCTGAACCTTCCTTGCTCTTTATTTATTGACGAATTGTATATTTGGGTTATATCGTTGGCATCAGAGGGAGAAAGAAGCTATCTTCCTTCTCATTTTACTCACTCATTTTAGGAATGACTATTTTGGGAACTTTTTCACTACGCTAAGAAGGTTCCTCTTCAATGGGTTAAATCTTAATCTATTTTTCAACAAGCATTGAATTAAAGCCTTTGAACCTCTTTACTTAACTTTTAGGCAGCTATATTTCCACTGAATTTTATAAAATCCTCGACTATTATTATCTCCTCATTTCTTCATTTAATAGCTAAGCCTTCTTATTATAATCATCAAAATAGCTCAAACTAGCACCTCGAATTGTCGTCTCATTCTGCAGGATGTCTTTCTTTATGAATGTACTTTACTCTTCACATATTTCGCCGTCATTATCCGATGAGGACTAATCGTTATTCAATTTGTTTCTGCTTGGGGTTTGATACTTCATTGCTTGGATGCTCATTAACAGTATTTTCTTCTTTTTTGTCTTCTTGGCCGAAGGGGTCAATGCTATTTTCAATTCTGAAGCATTGTCAGCCAAAGGATCAGGAATATGATATTCGTCATAGATGCCCCTAACATACTCCAAAACAAGTATGTTATGATTTTTCAAAAGTAGATCCCCCTCATCCATCTCCCTCCCCTTCCGCATCACTGCATAGTCATTATAGATCAAACTGTCCAATCTTTACTTGACGAGTGATTTGCTCAATTTCTCCTCTTATCTCCCCTTCCTCCTCTCAGGAGTATACGCTGATTCATACACTGACATTGTAAAGCAAATATTATTCGCTATTCTATCGAGATAAAATTTATTACAATCGAATTAATTTTATCGTTGGTATAAAGCATTATATGCTATTTGGGTTATCATCATCAGACTTTTTTGTTTGGGTGCATAGCCAAATACATAAGGGCTACGCTTATAAGGAGGAAGAGGGAAAGTAAGGCTTTTTCTTTTGTGCTGGTGTCTTCCTTAGGCTTTTTGGATGTTCCTTCTTCGACTAATACTGTATTTCCTAATTTTTCAGTCCTGGATTGTCTAATCTCAGAGGGAGTATTGACTTTGGATAGCTGTTTTTGTTTTGTTACGATGAGGGGCACATTTTCATTGGATTTGCGTGAGATGGACTCGTTCTTTTAAGACCTTTCTCGCACTTCTTCACTTGGTAAGGCTTTTGTAAAGGATCTCCTTTCTTCCCTTTTCGGTGATGGAATCGATTATTTAATTATCGACTAATGTTTTTCTTCAGCAATCGGCTAAGGTGTTGGAGGTCTCTCTTCAACTCTCTCTTATTCGTTGACCTCAGTTTTGTTCTCAATTTTTTCTTACTGCTCATTTTGATTTGGGTTCGATTGTGGTTCTTCAATGATAGATTAGTCCTTGTCCCTGGAGGGAGTTAGATTTTATTGCTTTTTAATGCTTCCCTGAGAAGAAATCTTGGCCAGCCCCGATTTTTAGTCCTTGCGAGCCCTCAAGGGAGATTTGTTGATGCGTTAAGTCTTATTTTCTCTAATATTTTTCTATAGGGCCATCCTATTTTTCTCCACATAGATCTAAAACTAGAGTTCATAATCTTCCGAGAAATTAGTCTTATACTCATGCCTACTCTTATTATTTTCCTTAAAATCAGTAACCAACTGATCCACATTAACCTTATAATCTCCAACCTCAAAATCCTCATCGTTTTCCCTTTGGACCATCAGAAACAAGAACTAATGTTTTTTATTCTTGGTGTAGTTTGGCAGGTAGAAATTGAGACGACAGGTGTTGATGACAAGAACTGGGACATTATTGACAACTTGAAAGTTGGCCTCAATTGGAATCTTATTTTCATCGAATTTTTGAGTACCTAAGTATCATTCATCCTTACCTTTGCTTACCGAAAATCTATAGACTGTGCCTTGCGCTGGCAGTTAGCAAAGAGGGTTGACGATGGACAGTGAGAGAGGTATGAGTTGAAAATAGTAAGAATCCTGTTGGATTGGGCCAAAGTTAATGACTCGATCGATCATATAATCAACGCAATATTATTTTAATTAATCATTCCTTCAATTAATAGCAGCCTTTATTCATTTCATTCCCCACTTCTTTATTATCGATCACCAATTTATATCTCTGGTGTTGCCATATCTTAATTATAAACATATTAACACTCAAGGCATCTAAATGATGAAGGTATCATTTATCACAATGTTGGTGCTGATGCTTTGTGCCTCTCATGTCTTCGCTTTCGCGAGCTCGCCTGAAGGGCATCACTATTTAATTGAGGCCAAAGTTGTTATTGAAGGCAAGACATATAATCCAGTCAATATTTCAGCCACCATCGGGTCGAACATAGCCATTTCTGAGTACTCCTTCAACCTCTCCTCCGCAAATTACAATAAGAATGTTACCGTCCCGCTTAGATTATTCATATGGTACAATGGGCAATGGTCGCTGAGCAGACAAACAATTCTACTAAGTACTCCTGCCTCAATTTAGAAATAACCGACAAGCGAAACGTCCTAACCCTATAGAGCCATTTACTAGCACAACTACTAAAATACAACAGCAGAAGATACTAATCTAGAATGATCGATGAAAAATAATCAGTCATACTCAACCACACCTCTGTCATTATCTCATATGATCCATAGTCCTCACTATTCGTCTCGAGGTTGGAAGATCCCGCGATATTCACTCCACACAACAACTATGTACCTTTGAGTACCTTCACCACTTAGATGAAATCAAGGCCGATGAAGATTACTCTCAATTTCAATATGCTTACGAGGTCAGACCAGTTTATTGATCTAAAAAATCATATAGTTTCACTCAATTAGCTAAGCTCTAAAATCAAGGAAAGGATTCCTTTGCTCTCTCGACTCCCGCAACCATAGACTATCGAGCCTAAGTAGCTATGGAGGATAGTCCTTCAAAATTACGAGACAATGAGGAAAAATAATAAGCAATACAGTGAGAAAATTGCACTTATGGGCAATAAAAAATATTAATCGTTGCTTGCGCCTAGACTGCATCAGGTCCCATCATAAATATCCAAATTGATTAAGTAACAACTCTTAGCCTTAAACGTTAGCGTGAGTGATGCATTCATCCCAACGTATTACTTTGCCCTGCATCAAGGATTCATTCTCGATAATATAAACCAGATTCAAGGCTATTTACGCGAGAACGTGAATGTCAGACTTAGCAGGGATTATTTGGTACTATTTTAGGAGCTTGCCAGTAAAGATATTATTATTTCATTTGTGGCTGCCATTCTATGGATCATCTTGGATATTGTAAGCTATAAAAGAAATAGCTGCTCTCAAGGAGTTTCGTATTCCTTTGGATATTTCTTAGTGGCGTGGCTTATTGTGGAGATATTGACACTATCGATCAGAATAGGATAGTCTTCTAATGCATATTATGGCTTAGGATTCGTATCTTTCAGCCTTATTACAATCAAATTCGTAGTTTCCTACTTCCAAAGAACACTCCACTAATTTGAACATAAGCATTCCTTTTTCGATAGAAAAATGACTGAATATGTCTTCAACCTTATCTTCCTCGGAGTATTGGCCAATGGACTCCTACATTTATTTGTCTAACAAGATATCAAAGGAGGGGCGGTATTATTGTGGTCTTTGGGATAATTCGAAATGCTTCTTAGATAGTATTACTATTTCTTGGTGATGATCCCACCCCTATTCTTGTCGCTTAAGCTGAGATCTAGTCAGCCTATTTCTTGGCTTAGACTGCTTGTTTTCTTAATGGTCGGCCTCAAGGATGATTATTGGTTGTTTATTGATCAAAGTCATTGGGCTATTATTGCTCTCAGACTTAAATAAGGTACATATCAGATAATATAGAAATCTTATTTGTTTTACTATTGTTAGCCAAAATTATTTTGGCAAACAAACCTATTGAAATCGCAAAAGAAAGTTAGCCAGCAAAGGCTTAATAGACCAAAACCGAAAATACGTCAGAAATAAAGCTGTCGAAGCCTTAATAACAAAAGGAGTAAAATATTAAAGAATAAGAAAGGCATTAAGAAGAAAGGTAATAAGAAGAAAGATAAAAATAATAGAAGAGTCAACAATAAACAAGGTGGTCAAATGAGAAAGCGGCGTAGCTTCCTAAGGCTGAAAAGCATGAGTAAAGAAAGTAAAAAGAAGAGCCAAAAGTATAAACACATAAGGACGATTAAAAAGGCAAAAAGAAGCGTAAACAGAAATGATTAAACCCAAAATGTATTGAATTATATTAATAAAATCATGCTTTAATCCATTCGACATCTCTAATGTCAACATATGCCCCTTTATTCTCCACCTTGAAGTCAGGATATCCACTATTGTAATTCGACATTATAACAACCCTAATGTACTTTGTCCCAAGCAAAAATTATTTTCCAGAGTTTATCCGAGAACTTCCTTTAATATTCAAACTGATCTCTTTCCATTATTAGTATTTTTATGCTTAACTATGTCCAATCGCGTATGTCCCTCCTTAGAAATGGTTTACTATCATTGTTTTACCCGTCATTACTCTATCCTTTATTTTACCCAACATTTTTTGTCCTTTTTATGTGAGCTATATTACTCCCTCCCCAATTTTAGAGTATACTCCTGTATGCTCTTCCTTACTATACGAATCCTCTTCAGAGTAAAGGACGTCCTATATGGTAAGCAATTTATCAATATGGCCATTGTAATATATTCCAATACATTTTTAATATGCAAAACTTCCTTTGTCTTTCCATTTGCTAAGCTGGGCAATCTCTTAAGGACGGCATAAAATGCGATTTCCCTCAATTTGGGCAACTGTTATGGCAGTATCTTCAAACCTACATACCTTTATAAGAGTAATTGTACTTGGACTGGATTGATAATATTCTTATCTTGGTCATAGCAAGCCACACCAAAATGCATAACAACAGTATTAGGACTTCTATACTTCAATGACAGCTTATATTACTTTCCTTACTAGACATCATAGTATTTATCAGACATCAATTTCTTATCGAAACCCACCACTCTGTAAACTAAATAAATTTATTTCTTACATAATGTTGATTATTAGTATATTAGTTTGACCATGTCAGGATATTTGCTACATGGATAGAAAAAACTTACCTTCCCTCGCAATTTCTCAGCTAGAGAAGTAAAATATAGCTTCATTCCTTTGTTTATCCAAAAATGAGAGGAGAGCTGCTTTATCCACTTCTGTGTTCCGAAGTAAGGCAGCATCATAAGGATTGTTTCTTCGTTAATTTTGCGAAGATTTTAGATTTATGCGCAAGTCCGACCAAGGCATTCTGGAGTCATCAAGCAATCAGCTAAGCTGAATCTCTTGAAAGCTCCCTCAGTTTTGGTTAAGCCGATAAAATGTAGAACTTTTAGCATTTTCTTCCAACGAGACAATGGAATATTGATTGCCGCAGCTTTCTCTCGTAGTATAGCTAAGTAAGCTTTCAAAAACCCTTCCTACTCCTTGGCCTCGAGAGTTAAATTAAAATTCTGTGTAACGCATTAATAGAATTTTTCTTTTTAAAACTTCTCATCTTTTTTCTTATCTTTAACATCACTTGCCGCAAGTAGATCGATTGATTCCGTCTCCCCATCATAGTGAAACACAAATGGAAAGAGATCAGTAAGCTAATTCCGTATAACTTTTGTTGAATTTTAGACGACAGTGAGTGTGAGGCTTTCCTCTTGGTTGTTAATAAGATAGTTGAGACCTGAATTGGACATCTCCATGAGGTCATATACCAAAATTCGCTTATATTCCGATTTATTAGAAAGAATTTCTTCGATTTTAGTCAATTGATCCACAACATAGATATTCCCAACTTTTTCCCCAATTCTTCGATTCAACGTATTCCACACCTATTTTATCTCTACTCTCCTATCTGAATAGATTAGAACGTTTTCCCTGAGGACAAGTTGCAGAAAAAGGATTTTACATAAATTGGGGTAAGTCTATTCACTCATCAACCTATAGTAAAACTGATGAAGTTCGTTGCTTTGAGATCCTAGGTTGGGTAGGCCTGTGTTAACAGTATTCAAACTGAACAAGGAGCGTCCGTTGGACAAAAATTGAGATTAAGATTTCATTTATAAAGCATATTATGTAACCAATATCAAATCCATCAATAAAACAATGCATTCAATTGTTAATATTATTAGTATCAAATTTTACTCCTTAAAGGCTTCTATTGCTATTCTTACACCTGAGGAGCACGACTGTTATGCAGTTTCCCGACCTCCCGTATTCTTAGTGAGGCAACTTTGTTCTGCTTTTTAGAATTGACGATCTCGTTGATTTCAGGGTTGTAATACGTCTTCTAGCCTAGCTAGTGGTTGAATGCGTAACTAAAGTCTCTTGCTTCATCGATGTATCTCTTGTTGGAGGGTTTCTTGCGGTCAGTAAAGGAACCCATATTCATGCTGGAGTTTGGGTTGTTAAGAGGATAGATCTTATTCTTGGAGAATTAGAAGTAATCCGTCTTAGAACCCATTAGGTCGCGCTATGCACTTCTGTAAGATGGCTATAATCTATCAGCTTTGCTCTTTTTCTTATTTCCTGATCCGTACACCTTATTTCCTGCTCTAAACTCTCCTTAGAAAATCTGCTATCCATCTATCAGCTTGCCTCTTCCATGATATAATCCATTTTCTACTTCTCCATAATACTTTTCTCCATCCCTTTGGACATCAAAGGCACCAACCATTTCCCCATCTCTAAATTCACCCTTGTATATCCTTGCATTGGCTATATCTATTTCTACGCCATTCCCATGCTTTTGGTTGTTGAAGAGCTCTCCATAGTAGATGACTCCACTATAGTAATAGACCATTCCTTAGTAGAGTAGATGTTTCTTGATTGGATAGCCGAAGTAGAGACAGTTCTTATATTTCTCGATTTTAGGCTAGGGGAGGGTGAAGTTCAAGAGATCGAGAAGGCGAGAGAAGAAGATGAGTACGTCTTTAAGAGTGGAGTTAGGATTGAGTTTATTGATGGTACAATACTTGAGAATGATATTAGGATTGAGTCCAAAGATATTTCTTATTTTCTCCTCCCCAGATATTCCCTTTTGTTACATCAATAAATCGAAATCTTACTCCTTTTGAACTCGCCTGCTTTTATTCATATCCAACCCAAACATCACCTTTGTCCCATCCTTCTTTACTTACTTCAAATGGTCATCCAGTTCTTACTTTATTTGCTAGAAACAGTAGGATGGGAGGCGGTACCTGTCCACCCTATGTCTGTTGCCCACGTTGAACCGTAGCTTATTGCGAATGGCACTATCGCCCTCGGGTGACTTGCTTGGCAGGGCTCCGCTTGAAACATGGCTCACTGACTTCTCGAGTTCGTGATCGATGCGATTGAGGTGTATAATCTCAGAACGGTTGGTTTCACTTGGATGGTCATGATCATTTACCGCCTCATTGTTTTAGCTATTCTCAGCAGATTTACGACTATTGGGTAGCAATTGATAACGATTCTAACGGAGGGTCTCCACGAAACTTTTGAAGTGCAGAGAGTTGTTGTCTATTGATTCTTAGGACTATTTAATTTTATTTGCAAGCAACATTTTATTATTATTAGAGAACATATAAATCTTAACCCACTAGAATTCAAATGGGATAGTTATTACCAAACATATAGCTTAAACGAATTAGGACAATTAGGACCCAATCCTCATTATTATTAATATATTTTTAAATAGTTCATTTATTAATAACAAACAAGGATTAGGCTTTGTTCACTATATTACAAAATAATGGAAAATCATAAAGGCTAATCAATCGAATAATTAATATCCTCATCTTATTCTTTAATCTCTTCGAAGGAACTTATATATGGCTGATGTTAACTTTGCTACAAACACCTCTATATGCATTCCTCCTCCTTCTCAGTGGCCTATGGGTCGTTGTAGTTGTAGAATAGTTATTATCTCTACTCAATTTTATGATCGGACTTGAGGAGGTGTTTGAATTACTCTGTTATTTCGCTAAGACTGCCGTTTTAGGAAGTTTTGTTTAGCTATAAATTACTCTTTTTCAAGTATTATTCACTTAGATTGAATTGAACCTTTCTTTACTCTTTGCTGTTACTTAATTCGAAAGGGTTTATTTGTTCAATAGACTATTTTTGTACTTTAAACTTATCAAAATTATAGCTGATATTATTGAGGATGTTGGGACTTTATCGTTTAAAGGATGTACTATTGATAGATTGCGAAATTTTGTTGTTTATTGAACTATCTCTACTCTAAGATTTTAACTTCTTGTCTATTATGCTATTCATTACTGTTCGATCAAAGGATTCGGAAGAAATGGGAAGCGGGGTCATTGGTTGACTGTAGTATGGAGTTGGTTTGGCACCAAAGTGGCCGATTTGTTTGGGCTAGGGCATTGGTAAGAGATGTGTTTTGTATTCATTGCTTCTATAATTTTGCTCAAAGTAAGCATGAGCTTGTTTGGATTAATTTCTATAATCATAAGCTTTTGAAGGCTGTCTTTACGTTGAGCTCTGCTGATAGACAAATTTGATGATCTTTTTTGGAGATTCATAAGTTGCTGTCCTTGGAGTTATCGAGTAGTTTCTGACTGTGTTCGGAACGATATTGAGTTAGGGTTTTTTAGTATATTCATGACTCGAATGTCTTTTCTACGCTATCCTTGTGGGAAGATTAGAAATTTGAGAGGCAACTTGGTGATTGTTAGGCGAAATGATGCTATTGTGATTGGAATTGGTTCTATTTCGATTTAATGGTATCTTCTATGAGAAAATAGTCGATTTATCTTTATCTTTAATAAATCGATTATTTAACCGATCCTCAAGGCTCTTCTTTCCTCTTTGGTAGTTAATCGTGTATTTTGACAGCATCTCTTGGATAGAACTAAACGTAAAATTCATATAGGTCGCAGTCACATTAAGGACACTATTGAAATTGGCCTCCATCCTTTCCTCAATCAAATTAATAATTTCCTCAATAATAAGATTTTCATTGAGCTTCCTATAATTTTACTCATTCATGCCCCAATTCTAATGAATCCACACCTTAACCTGAGCCTTATAGTTGATCCCAATGGTAAGGGGAGTTGGATAATTGACAACAAACTGCTGAGTGAGTACCTAATAAGCATGAAGGCAGCAAATGAGAATATAAATCCCCTCATCCAAAGTAAACGAGTCATAATATTGTAAAGTTGGATAGGGATTATTAACTTTCCCTCTAGTTTTATAGTGGGCGAGTCTAGTTTCAACATGCTCAGTGTAGACAGTGACTCGATACGTAGTGCTGGAACACTAACATTAATCCTTGCCCACAGAATAGTAAACTACCTGAACAATGCATGGAAGGTTTGTCCTTCGAAAGTCATAAATATTTCTATAAGCCTGCAGTCCTTGCTCAGTGGTCCTCAGTGAGACATGATAGCGCTATAATTTCTTGAAGCGGTTGGTGATGCGATCGCAATACTAACTTTTTTGAAAGATGGAATTAAGTTTGAGATAGATGGGATCCCCAGGAATAAGCTTCCCTTTCGAAAAAGGCTCATATTGCTGCTACAAATGCTTCAAATCTTGATTTTATATCGGTTTGGCTTGTATGTCCCCCATGGCGACTTCCTATCAATCTAATTTATCGATAAATGTTATAAAAATAGATTGAGCTATTATTTAGCAATATACTAATAGTATATACTATTTAATAAGAAGATGATAGATGGGTAGGTTTATCATAAGTACTATGCTGTATCAATTTTTTAAGGCAGAACTCGAAACATTATATTGTACTCTTTCTTTAATCTCACCATCTGATGGTCGTCTTGGTAAGGACCATTCACCCCATCATTGTCGTCAATACGCAGGAAACTTATCGCCAGTCCTTTGTTGCCGTATCGGCCTGCCCTTCCCACGCGATGCAGGTATGTCTCGCTGTCTCTTGGAAAGTCGTAGTTTATCACTAAATTCACTTTCTATATATCGATTCCTCTGCCAAATAGATCGGTCGCCACGAGTATTTTGGAGCATTTTTGTTGGAAGAGGTCATAGTTGAGAATTCTCTCTTCCTGGCGCAGCGAGGAGTGTATCTATATAGGGTTGTAAAGCTTCCAGTTGAGGAGAAACTTGAGCTTTTTGGCCTTATCGATGCGATTGACAAATATTATGCATTGGTTGAATGCTAGAGAATCAAGAAGCCACTGCAGAGTCTCATATTTGTTCACTTCAGGCAACCGCAGAAAAAATTGAGTAAGCCGATCTAAGATCGATCTGTCCTCCGCAATCCTCACCTCAGCAGGTTTCTCACCCATTAATGACCTCATCTCATTCAAAGATTGCTGGCTGATGGTTGCACTGAACATAAGCGACTGATGCTTCTTCGGCACTTTCTGATAGAGACTCCAGAAATCAGCACGCATTTTGGGGTTTTATAGTATCTTATCGCATTCGTCAAGGATGAAGTACTTGCACTAAATAAAGACAAGGTTACGTTGTTGATGATTATATAGTTTCTTTGATACAAATCGTTCAACCTCCCAGGCGTAGATATAATGATCGCTGGTGAATTTTACAAACAGAGCTAGGTGACATTAGATTAAATGGAAATCCCTCCGAAAAAAGCAGAAATTGGGATCCTGGGGGTGATGTACTTGCTAAATCTGAGGAACTATTTGAGGATCTGGTGCGCCAGCTATCGGGTGGGCACGATCACGAGGCATTGGTGAGGTTGGTATGTGTTGTCTTGTCTGAGCTAGATGAGCTGCAGCATGGAAATTAGGTAGACTGCGGTTTTGCCTGTTCCTGACTTAGCTTGGCAGATCAGGTTGCAGCCCTTGAGGATTTCCATAATGCCCTGCTTTTGAACCTAGTTTGGCTCAATAAACCCTGCCTACTTAATGGCCTTAAGCAACTCAGACCTCAGCATCAAATCCTTCCACCCAACCCTATTGTCCTCCGATATCCTAGTGGAACCAGCAGGAAGTATTTTAACCTCCTCTTCTTCGGAATCATTTTGTACATTTTCTTACTGCATATTTTGATAAATGAACACTCTAATTACCATGGACGAGAGGGGTGGGATGTAAAGGACGGTTAATATAGATTTGATTGTATGGTTCTATATATTGTTGGATCATCAACTTTCATGTTAGAATTAAGCAAATTATTATCATGATGATTATTAGTGATCTATCCTTGGCGCTTCTCTGTGGAATAAACGATTCCATTATTGGTAAGTTTCAACAATAATTTGGTTGACGTTGTTCCTCCCCTTCCAAAGATTCAACTCGTTCAATTTTTGCAGATAGAAACCGTTTTAGGCTTAGTTTCTCAAGGTGGAGATGACTGCTGAGATAAGTTTGATTTTGCATGCAATTTAGCATGAGAAATCTTTATTAAGTTTCTATGCGAACTCGTTGGAAGACTCATCTCCTTAGAGTTGAAACATACTCAGCTAATCTTCCTTCACCTTGATTAGATTCTAATAAAAATAGTTAAACTCGTATTCATCGCGTTCTTCATTGCCCTCCAGGATGGTCTTATCGAACACGTTTTAAATTTAATTGCAGATTTTGAGGATGGCGGACTCAATGAGGGTGAGCAGACTGGTCTATAGGGTTTGACTATTTTCTTTTTTCTACTTCGGCCTCCCTCGCTTGAGCTGCTACCTCTCAGGTTTCTTTATATTTTCAACATAATCCTTCTCGAGACTATGCTTGTTCTTCACGTGAGTGTAAGCAGCCGCATATGAAAGGTAGCTCTTACCACATTTACAAAGATAGTCCCTGCTTTATGGGTCCTTTCTCTTGCGACGGCCATTCTTCCCCTCTTTTTACATTCAATTATTTTTATAAAGTAAAAGTAATTCATAGGAGTAATAATCTTTATTTCTGGTCCTTTCTGACCAGCTTTTCTTGTTGTCGGAATTGAACGAAAATTGGAAGAAGAGGGGGCAGAGTTAATTATGTGGCTAGTTATATTAAGGAATATCATTGTTTGTAGAGCTATATTATGTTCACCTTTGCTTGGATGCTACTGAGTAGGTTCTCGATGTCCTATCGGTCTTATTACTTGTTTTTCTTTACGTATTTTCTTAGTTATTGCTTTCTTGAGGTCTTCTCGCTCAGCTTGTCCACTTAGATCTTCAGTTTTTAGACCTTTTCGTGCTTATTTGACGTTGATGAGATTATTTTATCGATTTTGTTGATTGTTCTGTCGGAAAAGGATGAGGAAGGCTCACTTTCGTAGTTACTCATTGCTGTCGATGACTTTAGTTTGAAATTTTAGCGGAGTTTGGGTGATTTCCCTTATATGGTTGATAGACTTTTCTTATCTTTATTGATGGATTTTGGTTTAAGCTTAATTTCCACCAAATATTTGTTGCCTAATTATCTAGTTTCTTCCTCAGATAGACCTTTGGATATCTTTTCATTCTTAAGTCTGGTCTCGATTTATTATCTCTTTTTCTGGTCTATCTTTACTGATGAAAACCTTTGATTCAAATATTCCTTATAGGTCTATTGCCTCTTCCTCAATGCCTATATTCTCTTTTTTTCCTCTTCCTCTCTAATTTTTTCCTATCTCTTCTCCATTTCCATAAGTTTCATCATACTTGAGTTATAGGGCGGCGCCTTGTAATGCCACTAATTTCCTTACTTACTCCTTGACTCCTTCTGGCGTTCCTATCTTTTCTTTATATACTCTTTCTCATATTCTTTGATATCTTATATCTTAATTGAATTCTGCTTTTTGGAACGTTCTGATAAGATAAGGCTATGCTCTTGTATTATGGGCAGAACAATGGAACTATGATATTCCTATTACATGATTTGATGCCTTCGTTTTTGTTCACGCACTGATTTGAAACGCTTTAAGGATTATACTTATTATTGCTTCATTTTCTATCTTCGCTACATTATCTTTTAGATCCGTTGCTTTAGTTATTTGTGCTTTTATTATAGTTCTTGCTATTGCTGTCTTTTTAGGGATTCTTCTTCTTTCCTTTATAGCTACTTTATGCGGTTTTATTCATATTCTTGATGCAGTCTCTTTCTTTCGTTTAGTTACTTTTTAATCTTAGTTATTTTTTCCACAATCCTTCTATGTTATTCAGGGCTAATAAATGATGCCGAATCTGCCTCCCTATTGACTAAACGGCTAGATGCAAGCTCATGCTGCGAATTCCTTATCGCATCTTCCATCTTCCTCAGCTAATTCTAAAGCATCCCCTTGTGTTGAAGGTACTCCTATAGTTTTTGGTCCTACCTGGGGGATTTACTGATAATATCTCCAATAAATTTACTATTCTACGTGAAGGAAAGGGTACTTATGGAATTCGGATCATCCCCATTCGAATATATTTGTTCATTTCACTCAATTTCTCTTAGGTAAGGCCAATTACCATTGTCTGATGATGATGCTGCACTAATTTCTCCTGGAAATAATTCTAAAAATAAGGAGGTTTTTCTTAGATTGGCTTCACTTACTAAGGGAGGAACTAATTATTAACAATTTATGCATGTTATTAACTATGTTTTTATTTGCTTGCTTAAGTATGCAACTAAGCAATTTGTTGTTCATGTGCCGGCTTATGTGCCAATGATGGCATTTATAACTACACTTCTGTCATCGATAATAAAATTATTTGATTAATAAATGTAAAATACATTCCATATTACAAATGAAATGAGATGGTTAGGGCAATCCATCATCGATAGTATTTATTGGATGGGGATAAAATTTTAGTTTAGATATGTATGAATCTATTATCATTTTTTGTATTTGGCCAATTTCTATTATGTCATCTTGTCCAGCTTGAAAAATTACTTTAGTTGGTTTGCTGTCATACGCTGGTTCGATTACTTTTATTATTATTCTTAGTTGTGGCCGTATCGTTCTTAACTGAGGTCCTAACGGTTGAAGTGTTCACCCTATTCGAACAATTCCTCAGCATTCTACACGTAATCATCTTCCTACTACTCAGTCTTCTATGACTCCGAAGAGGATGACTGGGAAAGCTCAATATCGTATTTGATCACTTAGTCAGTGAATATTACTCCCTGGTCTGAACGACGGATCCAAGGTGCCTAGGGTTTTATCTCAATTGAATGCATACTGAACTCTTCAAGGATCTTCTCCTCAAAGCGTGGAGTAATATCAGGCTTTTAGACGTAGGGGAGGCAGAAGAATAGTCTAGTGCGCACTGGTGTCTTGAAAGGAAGGAGAGACTAAGGGAATATGGAGCACAGCCTATTTTCCACAGGAAAAGATATAAACTATATTTCTTCAATCTCTTTCTTGGATGCTTTATTATTAAACGGATCCTTTGTTTCCATCTGTACCAATCCTACAAATTTTGAGAAATGGAGCTTGAGCTCATCATCGGGGAAGATCTACAGCAGATTATTGAGTGCTTTGTATGCCTTGAGGTGGTTGCCGAACATGATGTCCGATATGGCCATGTTGTATACGATTTCGAAGTAATTGAACGAGCGGTTGCTGAAGCTGAGTTTCTTGTAGTCATAATAAAATTGCTCATCTAAGGGAGGACTTGCGGAGTTCATGTCTTTTTATATGATGTCTAGGGCTCTCTTGAAGTTTTTACTGGCCTCTGCGTATTTTCTATCATAGAAGTAAGTAACTGCCTTATAAAATTGATAGTCGAAGTCCTTGAATATCACCCCGAAACTTCCATTGGTCTTCTTTTTCACCTCCTTCATCTTGCTACGAATACTCTAGTACTCACTTATATTTTAGTCACTGCACTCTCTAAGACACTCCAGCATCTCATAGTCAAACAAAATTTTATCATCGTGCTTGATCTCCAGCATTAACTTTAAATTGGCCAGAGTATTCAAGACATCCTTGCAGGCAAGATAGCACTTGGCCTTATAGAGGAGAACTTCAAAGTTTTTATTAATGTTGTTGATGTTTGAGTAAGCCTTTGCTGCGTCTTCATAGGCGTTGATATAGAACAGGAGATGGCCTGCCCAAATATGAATCTAAGGTGAGCTTGGCCGATACGACATGTAGGACTGAAGATTATTGAAGCTTGTATTGATTTATCCAGTGAGAAGCATGCACTTAGCCAAATTCAAAATTGCCTCAGGAATATGGTGATCTTTATCATTCTCAATTGCTCTTTTGAACTATGAAATGGCTTAGTTCAATCGTCCTGTCTCAGCGAATATCATCCCTATCAAGTAGAATATCAAAGGATTTGGCTTAGTACTCTCGTTAAGGCACTTATCGAAGTCGTTTAGTCCATTCTCCAACTAACCTAAGGCATAGTGGAGTAATCCTCTTATCATGAATAGAGAAGGATTGTTCTATATCGTCTCCACTTTGTTTATTGTCCTCATTGCGCTTTGTAAGTATTCCTTCTTTTTGTCTTTCAACTCCTTGGGCAGAATCTTAGTCGAAAAACAGATCAAAGTGACTGCTTTGTAGAAGGCTGGCTCAATCCGATAGGGAAGAGCCTTAGCAGCCTTGGAGAAAAGGGTCAATGCATGTTAGTATTTGCTGTTGTTGCATGCAAGAATGCCCTCGCAGATAAATTTATTATAGAGGTTGGGTAAATCCAAAGAGAATTAGCTCTCCATATTCTCAAGATCTTCCTTCGCCTTGTGGAACTCATAAAGAGCCATATACCCATACGAGCGTGTGCTATAGAACAATGGCTTGATGAAGTTAGACAGTGGCTTATCTTTATCCTAAGAAAGCTCAGTTAATATCTTAACGCCTTCTTCATAGTTTTTCTTCATCATCGAGGTGACTCCATTGATAAAAATCTTGAACTTTTTAATAACCTTCTCGTCGATATCTAAATATTGCGCTCTCTCAAGTGTGTAGAGGGCTTAGTAGTAGTCTCTATTCTCAATTTTAATCTTTGTTATTTAGTAAATGGCTCGCGTTACTGCCCTTTTGTTAGTGTTGAACTTTATGGCCTGTTCGTAGCAGATAATCGCATCGTTTGGTTTTTCTATGTGATGGGAGTATGTACTTAGTTTGTTGAAAATGAGACCTTTGAAGTAAAGGGCTTCACTATTTTAAAAATCGGATTCGAGGAGATGGTTGATATCCTCGAGGGCTGCCTCGTACTTCTTGAGCTACATACTGCATATGGCTCGTCGCAACAACAACGAAACATTGTTTTTCTTACTGTTGAATGCGTCAGTGTACATCTTACGAGCCTATTCGTATCTCTCAATCAATCTTAGACAATCTCCCTTGCCGACGTATGCAATTTGCTTCTTTGGATCGATGGCAATAGCTCTATCGAAATCCTGTAATGCATATTTAAACTCCTTGAGTTTGAGATATAATTTCCCACGATAGATATATGCTTCATAGTACTTAGGAAATTTGTCGATGCATTCTTCAAGCTATATAGGAAACTCTTTACAATTTGCTAGGTGAGTTCAAACTTCTCTGTCTTCTTGTAGCAGACCGAGAGGAGGAGGTAGATATTTTTCTTGGGCTTGCCTTTCAGCATTCCTTCGAATATGTGGATGGCCTGCTCGTACGATGCATTGAAGATATAGCATATCCCCAGCAGATAGATGAGATCGAAGTTGTTAGGCTCGACTCTGAGGGTTTCAGTGAGGACGTTGATGGCTTCTGCCAGGCGATTGGCTTTGAGATGTTCGTTGACACTTTGTATTGTATTTTCGATTAGTGAATTTCCTTTCATTTTTTTTTGTGCGCCCTTGAAGATAAAATCGATTTCTTCGTGATCTTTGCTTGGAGAATCATATTATCTGCCGATTGATTGTTCGTATCTCGACATCTTCTGACCTGATTTTGTCATCTTGGCAGGCGAAAAGTTTTATTTTTATTTCCTTACACCTATCTTACCATTACTATGACGTTTCACTTGGTCTTTCTTTTGGGATTTCCCTCTTGGCTTATCAAAAAAATTCTTATACTTCGGCAAAGAACGCTGATTTGGGGTGGCAATGCCGTTATGCGAAGGGTCAAAGTATTCCTGAAGTCGCCTCTTTGGTTTGGCGATCATATGTGTTGAGTTGTTCACTTTCATTTTACCCATAACTGCTTAATATTTTTAAATTTATTTATATGCCAACAAAAATAGAGTGCTCTCACTTACTCCATCAGAGTCATATGGATTCATTCATATAGAAAAATGAGTTTTATGTCTTTTTAATAGAATTTTAAACAAAAGATTATATTAAACTTTTAATGCTAAGGTATTTTGCTTATCATTTGTGGGTCAATGGAATTATTCTGCCCACGTCTTCGATCTTCAATGTGCCTCCGTATTATTAGTCCAAATTGTTGGGTTAAACAAAGAGGGTGATTTGAGAATCCTCGGATAAAAGGTTGATTTTTTATTCAGTGCGTTTGGATACAAAGATACTGACGAATGCCCAAGCAGCACGATAAAAGAACCCCGCACCCAAGACAAAGAAGGCCCTTAAGGTTTCAGGATAGCAGTCATTGAGAATGGGCATAAACTTCTTCATGCTTTCCTGAGAGACATCATCTGACTCTGCCATTTCCCTCCTGTCGTATATGACACTAAGCTGATAGGTTTCTAAGTAAATAGAGTAATACTGGCCTCTTCCGCAAGTTTAACTCCCTTTTCGATCATATAGAGCAAATACCTAAGATTTTCCTAGGCAGTGGCCAACCCCTTTATATGGTACCTCATCCTTATGACCAGAATCGGGCATCCTGCCTTATCATACCCGCAGTATCGATATTTCCCTGACGAGTGGATCTTGGAAATTATCTCTTCTTTCTATGAGATCAGGTCGGGTCTGTACCCCTCGTACCATTTCACCCAGTTTCTCCACATCTCAATTACTTTCTTCTCTTAGAATTCCCTTGCAATGGAGAATCGAGTGACGGTGTTGATGTTGGTATAGAAGTGCTCACGCTCTGCCAGGTGAGAATACTCCTTTTTAAAGATCGAAATGATTTCTTTTTGATAGGATTACACCTGTGCCATCTAACTATTGGTTATCCTTATCGGATTGGCTTTGGTCTCCATCCAAATTTATATATTCTGGTCGATAAATGGCTTAATTAAATTTAATAGAGCATTAGCTCAGCATAAATAAGATAGGTGAGGATTGGATGATCATTTTATTATGAGCTTATGGTTTTATTTTAGAGGAATGCTTTTCATTGATTTTATCTATGGCTTCAAATTTGGAAGTTTGTGTGAACTCTTAATTGATTTTATCTCTTATTTTTAGAGTGGAGGAAGTTTAATGTTACTTTTGTTGGCTAAAAACTTTGGAACCCTCTTTTATTATTTATCCTACTTAGGGCATTAGTCGTTGTCAATTATAATGGATTTCTAAGATTTTATCTTTTTGGTCTTTATCTTAAAGGAGGCACTTGACTCAACTTCCTTACCCACAAAACAAACTGTCTTCTTACTGTTTTATTCGAATTTGGACTTGGGGAGCCTTTCATTGAGAAATTTCAACACTTTGGGGCATTCTATTGGATCAATAATATTGATCTTACTCTCCGACTCCAGCTAACTTTGAACCATCTCAATGCTCAGCTAGTACTACGCAAAGTATGTTTTTTAAAGGAGCTGTGCAGCGGAAGGTCGTTCGTTTGGTGAGACCTTCAAGCACAGTCCCACAAAATCTTTTAGATTCTTTGTGTATGTGTTTGGGATGTCGGCATATGTGCCTGAAGAGATGGCTTGATAAAGCCCAGGAAAGTCCTCAGCCCTAAAGGGTGGGAGCAGAGTGCACATTTCATAGATAATGCACCCAAGTGCCCAAATATCGCACTTATTGTCGTACTTCTGTCCTTTCCAAATCTAAGGACTTGTATAGTACGGCGTTCCTGTCTGTGTGGAAGCAAAGCCATTGTCTGTGATCTTGGAGATGTTGAGGTCTCCGATTTTGGCGATTCCCCGCACAAAGAAAATATTTGCACATTTTAGGTCTCTGTGAATAATATTGTGCTCGTGGAGTCCTTTGAGCCCTTTCAGGAGATGAAATGCAGTTTTCCATATGAATCTCTCCTCGAATCCCCTCCCATTGTACAGTTCGGTCCTTTGGTTGATCTGATGCTCGAGGTCCCCTCCATCGGCATACTCCATAATGATGCATAGGGTTTGGCTCTCAGCAATGTAGAAGGAGGATTTGTATGAAATGACATAGGGCATGGAAATGGAGGCCAAAAGTCGGATCTCGTTGAGCGCAGAATCTTTTTATTTCTGTTTGGCGTTGGCTAAAAACATTGACTTCAAAGCGTAGTATTTTTGGTCCTATTTCCTTTTGACCAATTGGACTCGTCCGTAGCTGCCGCACCCCAACTCCTTTATAACCTCGAAATCTTTCATCCTTACCGATTCGCCCTTCTCCATCCAAAATAGAAGAATTCTTAATAATTATTATGGCTCAGATAAAAACGCATTCAAGCATAAAACGACGCGCTGAGCACGCAAAGAAAATCGCAGTTTTCTCAATTAATAGGATTAATAAGGGCGAAGGATAATGATTTATAAGATTACTTTAAAATCATCATTTAATCAGAATACAAACTTTATTTTTCGCTATTTATTCCTTCCTTAATATGAATCTATGGTATATTGGTTAGATATACCTGCAATAAAATGAGTATGAAACAAAAATAATAATCTATGTTGAGTTCAAAGTCAA